>ERZ1066124.10-NODE-10-length-270980-cov-22.635279_pt1 | contig 270980 bp, 243 predicted proteins | sample MGYA00382771_ERZ1066124 | MGnify/ENA primary metagenome ERZ1066124 (study PRJEB33369, sample SAMEA5778354) | biofilm metagenome | biome: Industrial cooling water; feature: Water cooling tower basin; material: Biofilm | place: United Arab Emirates | collected... | reverse complement strand
GCGGTTGCTGTCTGAGCTTAGAATCCCCGTCTCTTCAGAGCGGGGAGTATGTCAATGATTCGGATTATTGTAGAGCCGAAGTCGATCGGGTGATGCAGCGTCCAGATGCAAATCGAGCGATCGTCATTCCTGTGATTTTGCGCCCAGTCATTTGGGAGATTCCCCCTTACAATACACTGTAAGCACTGCCTGATGGATGTCAGCCCGTTACGAGTTGGTCTGATAGAGATGCCGCGTTTCAAAACATTGCTTTGGGGGTTCAAAGAGCGGCTGAACAAGTACGTAGAGAACGAGAACTTGAACTCAAAAGAGTCTCTTTAGATGCGTTTCGGTTGCAGTTGAGAACGATGTTGCGAGAACAAGAGATTTCTGAACAGGACTGCGAGGAATTGCGTCAGCAAGTTGCATCGCGGTATCAGATTCAATTAACTTCTGACGATACGAAGCCTATTGAAACTGAGGAAACTCAACAGTATTGTCGAGAGCTTGAATCTGAAATTGTTGAACTTAACGAGAATGAGAGAACTTTTCGGTTTCATGCCGAAGATATTCAACAGCTTAAACAAGACCTAGAACGATTAGAGGTAGGTTCGCGGACTGATCAAACCCGCCAGCAACTTCACTCTCAGATTGAGAATCTTCAGCAAGAAAAGCAGCGGCTCCAAACTGAGATTGACAGCGTTGAAGAGCGTAAACAAGCGGTTAAACAAAGACGCGAACAATTGCTTCATCTAGTTGTAACGGAATCAACACGGATTCAGACCTCAGAAAGCACAATCCTACAGGGGAAACCGCAAGAACCAGAAGATTCAGGAACAACAGTTTCAGACCTTGAACAGCCATTACAAGAGAGAAACCGTTTTCTTTTGGTTCAGACTATCCTTGGTGTGCTCGTTTTAGCTGCAATAGTATGGATAGGATTTAAAGTTGGAACCTATATTGTTTCTCAATTAGGTAACAATGGGTCTAAGTCTGAATCGGGGAAATCACCTATTGGTAATTCTCCGATCGACAATTGGATCAGTGCTGGAGAGCGCAACTTTACAGAGGAAAGAGACTGCCAAAATGATAACTTAGCTTCAGATAAAAGAGCGCAATTTAAAGCTGATAAGCAAAAGGGGATTGATCTGATTCGAGAGGCACAACGAGAAGCGAAGAAACCTAACCTTGATGGTGCGAAAAGAAAATATCAGGAAGCAGCTAATGCGTTAGAGAGTGCACTCAAGCTCTGTGGGGATAGAGGAGGCATTAATATTGGGAATGCTCCTGAAGCCCGCATCTACTACAATAATGCTCGAATTGGAATTGATGAGGCTTATACGTTGGCAGTCGCCGCCCCAATTCGAGAGGGTAATGGTCCAGTAAACGTGCGTGGTGTTGCTGAGCGACAAGCAGAACTGAATGAAGCAATTGCTGCTCAGAGCGATCCTCGAAATAAACCACTGCAACGTCCGATAAAAATCTTGCTGCTTGACGACGGAAATAATGAAGAGATAGCGAAAAAGCTGATTGAAGAAGTGGCTGCTAACGAAAAGTATGGGGTTCTCGGTGTGATTGGTCATCAAACCAGCGACATCATGATGGGAGTGAAAGCAACTTATGAAAGAAATCAACTTCCTGCGATTTCTCCATCAGCGACAACAATGGCTTTTACCACCCGCCTTCCAGCAGGAAGAGAACGATATGTCTTCCGAACGACTCCTGGCGTTGATGTGATGGCTCAGAAGATTCACGATTATATGGTTAAAGATAAGGCAGAAAAAGTGGTAATTCTGTACAGTAGTGGCAACAACAAAGACTACAGTGAAGCGTTCAAGAATGCCTTGATCGATTTTAGATTATTTGGAGATCAAACTCCCACTTATGACATAGATAACTCAAAAAACACTACGGAGCTTGTTGATAAAGTAAACCGTGGAGAGATACAGTCATTGTTTATTGCGGTGTCTCTATCTAGTAATGCTAGTGGCGAAACTACGTTGAAGACTTTGAAGAGTATCGTTGATCAGATTAAACAGAAAGTGAAGCTATACGGCGGAAACGCGCTGTATTCTACGTCGTTTTTGCAAAGCTTGGTGAATCAGGACAGTCGTACGTCGATCGTTCTAGTGAGTCCCTGGGTATATCTACCTGGACGTGCCAACCAGCAGGAGACGGAGTTTAGTCCTCCAATGATTCGATCTAGAAATTCTGCATTCTGGGAGTTCAGTCCTAACTGGTTCACAGTGATGTCTTATGATGCGACTAGCGCTTTTATTGAGGCGATAAGGAGAACTTCACCTGGAAATGATATCAAGCAGTCGCGTGAAAGCATCCGCGCTCAGTTCGGTAGCTCAGACTTTAGAGTCGCGGGTGCATTTGTAGATTTTCGATTTTACCAGGATGCAGGACGAGTCAATTTCTTAGAGAATAACTCTGTAGGGGCTGCGAAAGCCTATCTGTCTAGAGTTGTGTACTGTAAGAGTAACAGACTTAACTACTGTTATGAAGCAGTAGATGAGCAATCTGTTGATTCCCAAAAGAATCCGTAGTGTCTATGAAAGCACCATTAGCCTTATGCGAATTCTTCATATCAATCAGAAAGATATTGCAGGGGGAGCCGCGATCGCGGCTCATCGCCTTCACCAAGGACTATTACAACGAAATATTGATTCTCGATTCTTGGTGAATCGCAAAGAAACCAACGACGATCGCGTTTCTCTCATTCCCCCTGCATCCCGCACTGAGAAACGCATTCAGCGATTTACTGATCCATTTGGACTCACTCAGATTCATTTACTATCAACATTCAATCTAAGACAGCATCCAGCTTATCGATCGGCAGATGTGATCAACTTTCATAACCTACATGATGGGTACTTTAACTATTTAGCGATCGCACATCTCACCCAAAACAAACCCACAGTGCTAACCCTGCACGATATGTGGTCGATCACAGGTCATTGTTCGTTTAGCTTTGGATGCGATCGCTGGAAAATTGGATGCGGTCATTGTCCCGATCTGGAGATTTTTCCACCGATGAAGCGCGATCGAACCCGATGGGAATGGAAGCTCAAACAATGGACATATCAAAGAGCAAATTTAACCATTGTTGCTCCGAGTCGATGGTTAGCTTCAGTAGCTAGAAACAGTCCATTGTTCCAACACTTTGCAGTGCATCACATTCCTTATGGAATCAACACCGATATCTATCAACCGCTTGACCCAGAATACTGTCGAACACAGTTAAACATTCCGAAAGAGAAGAAAGTATTGTTGTTTGTTGCAACTCAGCTTCAGGAATGGCGCAAAGGTGGAGATCTATTGTTTGCTGCATTGCAACAGTTACCGGAATCGCTGAAAGCTGAAACGGTATTGTTGATGCTGGGAGAGGGTTCGATCGAAGATACGGGAATTGAAGCCATCTCACTCGGATATGTTCAGGATGAGCACTTGAAAGCGATCGCATATTCAGCCGCAGATTTGTTTGTGTTTCCGACTCGTGCAGATAACTTACCGCTCGTGCTCCAAGAAAGTTTGGCTTGTGGAACACCGATGATTTCTTGTGATGTCGGTGGCGTATCGGATTTAGTGCGATCGGGCGTGACTGGATATTTAGCGAAACCGGAAGACATCACTGATTTTGCTCAAGGGATTGTGATGTTGTTGGAAGATGAAGGACGACGATCGCGAATGAAACAACAGTGTCGAGCGATCGCACTTTCTGAATACCGACTTGATTTGCAAGCTCAGCGGTATTTAGAGCTTTACTTTGATATAAGTTCTTTCTATTGGTAGACAGGAAATTGCAATCGTCTGCCGTAAGATAGACCCATCTTAGACGAACTGTTTCTAGTCCATGACTCCGAACCCTCTCAAATCCCTGAGTGAGTATCAGCGCTTACCAAAAGTCACAGCCGACACTCAGTACTATAAGCAGTATTTAGAAGCGATTTGCAACAATGCAACGCTGGCACTCTTTGTCATGGATGAATACCAGCAGTGTGTGTACATGAATCCTGCCGCAGAACAACTGACCGGATACGCACTTGCAGAAGTGGAAGGACGAGCGTTACACGATGTGATTCATCATACGCGACCGGATGGAACGCCTTATCCGCTCTCGGAATGTCCGATCGATCAAGTTTTTCCTCAGAACAATCAAGAACAAGGCGAAGAAGTGTTTGTGCATCGAGATGGACACTTTTATCCGGTTACTTACACCGCAAGTCCAATTCGGGAAGGGGGAAGAACGATCGGAACGGTGATCGAAGTCCGTGACATTACTCAAGAGAAACTGGCAGCAAAAGCGCAACAAGAAGCGACGGAGCGCGAACGAGATTTACGCCAAGCAGCAGAAAGTGCAAAAGAACGAGCAGAAACGGTTTTGCAGAGTATTGCTGAAGCGTTTGTAGTGTTCGATCGAGACTGGAAGTATGTTTATGTGAGTCCATCGGCAACGCGACTGTTGCAAAAATCGGAAGCGGAACTGATTGGGCGATCGGTGTGGGAAGTGTTTCCCGCGCTGACCGAGACGATCGCCTATGAGATGTATCATCGCAGCGTGACGGAACAACGATCGCTCGAATTTGAATTGTTCTACCCGATGTGGAATCGGTGGTTTGTCAATCGAACCTATCCTTCAGAGCAAGGGTTATCGGTGTTTGTGGCAGATATCACAGAGCGCGTTCAGACTGAACAAGCACTGCGAGAGAGTGAAGCTCGGTTCCGCAGTCTGTTCGAGTGCAACATGATTCCGATGGGCATTTGGGCTGAAAGTCAGGGCTTAATCACGGATGCGAATGATGCGTTGTTGGATCTTGTTGGATTTACACGATCGGATCTCGAAGCGGGACGAGTGAACTGGCAACAGCTATCGCCTCCTGAATGGCACGATCGAGATCGGCAAGCGTATGAAGAAACCGTGAATCAAGGGTATTGTGCTGCTTACGAAAAGGAATTTTTTCACAAAAAAGGGCATCGAATTCCAATTTTGCTTGGGGGTGGAGCATTTGCGCGGGGGTCGGATAGTGGATTTTTCTTTGCGATCGATTTGACGCAATCAAAGCAAACCGAAGCCGAACTAAAAGAAGCCGATTCGATGTTGGCTTCTGCGCTGGCAGCCGGATCGGTTTATACGTGGCGCTGGCGAGTTCAGGAAGACGTGATTATTACAGATGCCGCATTTGCGAAGTTGTTTGGCGTTGAGCCAGAGACCGCGAGTCAAGGCTTACCGATCGCGTTCTTTATCAATGGAATGCACCCTGACGATCGAGAATCTGTTTCAGCCGCGATTCAAAAGGCGCTTGATACCGGAGAAGAATATTTAGCAGAATATCGAGTGCGATCGGCGGATGGCACAGAACGTTGGGTCGCAGCACGAGGACGAGTCGAATACGATACCGACGGCAAGCCGATTTCGTTTCCGGGCGCGATTTCTGATATCACAGAACGTAAAGCGACTGAGGCAGCCCTGAAAGAAACCGAAGAGCGATTAAGATCCGCGATCGAATGTGCCAAACTCGGAACTTGGGATTTTAATCTCGTGACTGGACAACTGAGTTGGGACAATGGCTGCAAAGCGATGTTTGGCTTGTCGAATGATGCGGAAGTGAATTACGAATTATTTGAATCGTTGCTGCATCCTGATGATCTCGCTTTCGTAAGTCAAGCCGTCGAAACTGCGATCGCTCCCGGTAGCTCAGGAGATCTCAAAGTCGAATATCGGGCGATTCGAGCTTCGGATGGTCTGGAGCGCTGGATTTCATCTACTGGACAGGCGCTATTCGATCCGACTGGCAAAGCAGTTCGATTGATCGGAGCCGTGATTGATATTACTGAGACGAAGCAGCGAGAAGCCGAACGGCAGCAACTTCTAGAACGAGAACAACGACTGCGTGAACAGGCGGAACAAGCGAACCGAATCAAAGATGAATTTCTCGCCGTGTTGTCTCACGAGTTGAGAACGCCGCTCAATCCGATTCTGGGTTGGACACGGATGTTAAAAGCTGGAAAGTGCCCGTCTGCAAAAGTTCCGCAAGCCCTAGAAACGATCGAGCGAAATGCTCATTTGCAAGCTCAATTGATCGAAGATTTGCTCGATGTTTCGCGAATTTTGCAAGGGAAGCTGACGCTGAATACAGATGCAGTTAATTTAGTAGAGACGATCGAATCGGCATTAGAGACAGTTCGATTAGCAGCGGACTCGAAAGCGATCGACATTCGTTTGAAGCTCGATTCGGCTGTGGGAACAGTGCGCGGAGATGCGAATCGATTACAACAGGTGATTTGGAACTTGCTCTCGAATGCGGTGAAATTTACTCCAAATGCTGGACAAGTTGAAGTCACACTCTCGCAAGTTGGAACTGAAGCACAAATTCAAATTCGGGATAGTGGGAAAGGTATTCGATCGGACGTGTTGCCGTATATCTTCGATCGCTTCCGTCAAGCAGATTCTTCGACGACTCGGCAGTTTGGTGGATTGGGATTAGGACTTGCGATCGCGCGTCATTTAGTCGAATTGCATGGCGGAACCATCTCGGCTGAAAGTGCAGGTGAAAATCAGGGCGCGACCTTTACGGTGAAATTGCCGATCTCACTTTCTCAAATGCAGGATGATGCTTTAGAACTTCCTCGATCGAGTCGTGATTTGGCTGGAATTAAGATTCTCGCGGTCGATGATGAACCGGATAATCTAGATTTTCTGGTGTTTTTGCTAGAGGCAATGGGCGCGATCGTCGAAAGTGCTCAGTCGGCAAAATCCGCATTTGAGAAGCTTCCTCAGTTTCAGCCGGATGTATTGATTAGTGATATTGCGATGCCTGATTTCGATGGTTATCAATTGATTCAGCGAATTCGAGAACAAACAGATATTCCGGCGGACGCTTCGCGGTTGCCAGCAATCGCGCTCACGGCTTATGCGGGTGAAATCAATCAGCGTCAGATTCTAGCAGCAGGATTTCAGCGACACTTAGCGAAACCCGTTGATCCGGATGAATTGGTGAATACGATCGTATCTTTGTTGAATTAAGGAAAGGGCTGTTTGTCAGTCAGATCACAGGCTGCACCACTGTTTCTGATGACAAACATTGCCCACTCAACTGCTCGAACAGTTCTACGATAAACAAATCCTGATTCTCGCTACATTCCCCGGACGGGTACTTTCTGCGATCGAACTCTCCCTCCAGCATGAAGGATTCATTCGGTCGATCCGAAACAATCAAAGACTACATCTCTTTAGGATCTAACAATGGCGGACACGACTCAAACATCCAACATTAATGACACGATCGCGCTTTTACAATCCGGATTAGTCTCGATCGATCCCGAAGCTGCGGTTGCAAATATTGAATCTTGGCAACAACAGCTTAAAGGCACACCGTTTGCTGAAACATTAGGAGAACTGAAATTAGCGATCGATGGCGGTATTCGTAGCGGTGAAATTGGTTCAATTTTGTCTGATTTGGCGAAACAATTGAACAACGCCGCACAGTCACAAGAAGGCGAGGTTGCAAGTCAACTTCAACAGTTAGCACAAGTTCTCTCTAGTGCGATGCAATAGAGCAAAAAGCGCTAAGAAGTCATGAAACTGCCTCTTAGCGCTGATTCGATTTAGTAGAGGAAGACAGAACCGTTGCTTTCCACTCGCATCGTCGGACTATCGATCGCTAAATCAGTGGTTGCATCGAGTGTGACCTCGATCGTACCCGGCGCTTTTTCTTTCGGGGTGACATTCAATAACCCTGCATCTTGTCGGTCTAACGTCAAGGTGGTTGGAACTCTTAAGCCTTGAAGCGATACGGTTCCACGTCCGGGTAGCGTTCTGATCTCTGTGTCACCGATCGCTTGATAAGTAATGGCAGCATTGGTGAGATTGATTAGCGTAATGTTAACGCGATCGCCATTGAGCGTCACTTGTGCTCTAGGAACGAACTGTGTTTCTGGTGCAGGAGTGGTTGCGGGTCTAGTCGATTGAGCAAACGCTGGAGCAATCGATCCGGGGATTAAGAGGATTGCTGCTAAAATTCCAAATCCGATTTTTTTCAGCATAATTTGTGGTTGTTTGAACGAAGGATCGGGGAAAGTCTGGTATCTTTCCCGTTGGCTTCATCATACCCAGCCAATTCCTTAATCAATCTTTCACATTCGCGTCAGCAGAAAAAATGGGCGATTTAGTAGATCGCCCATGATAACGTTCCGAATTCGCTTTCTGATAAGGAACTACGCTTCAGTTGCTTTTGCGAGTTCTGCGGGCTTAACGAAGCCACCATACGCTGCTAAAATTGCGGTCAGCGCATTGAACCAGACGTTATTACCGTAGATGGGCATCAGTCCAAATGTGGTGTTCGTCGCAGGAAGCAAGCCAAACAAGACGATCGCAGTGTAAGCGATCGCGAATCCTTGGTTATAAACTAGCGAACCACTGAAGCTTGTTGCTGCTGCAAGTCCGAGCAGACCAACTACGATATGCACCGCGTTATGCACGTAGTTTGTCGGGAACAGCCCGAACAAATGACCGTAACCATTCGAGGAAGAAAGGCGCGGAATGTAGACATCACCTGTGACAGGTGCATCACCCGGAAATGACATAAATGCGGGAAGGAAGCCAGCAATCCCGATCGTCAAAAAGATGATACCGAGAATGAGCGCGATCGCTCTTTCGGTGTCTGCCAAGCTTTTGAAGGAGAGTTTAAATTTGTCTTGCATGATGTGAGTGTGGGTTCAATAACAGTCGCATACTCCCCATTCAATTAACTTTCAGTCACTAAACATCTATCGAAAGACAATGAAACTAGCAGAACTTTTGAGGTAGGAATCAGCTTAGTTCATCTGTCTCAGGCTGCATTCTGATTTTTTTTAGCTTCGACATAATAGAACGCAAATTCGGACATGTTGAACTATGACTGACGGAATAGAGTTATTGAGATCGCGGCGTGATCGTTTAGTGGAATTCATCGATCGATTCAACCAAGCAACGGTGCTCGTTGTTGGAGATTTAACCTTAGATGAATTTCTCAATGGAGAAGTTGAACGAGTCTCGCGGGAAGCTCCAGTCCTGATTCTGAGACACGAGGAAACCCAGCAGATTCCTGGAGGTGGCGCGAATGCGGTTTATAACTTTGCACGACTGGGAGCGAAGGTGAAAGCGGTTGGATTGCTCGGAAAAGACATTCAAGGACAAGCCTTAGCGCGATTGTTTGAAGTGGCTGGAATCGATACAGATGGAATTCTTTGGGATGTTGATCGACCGACTGTAACTAAGACTCGAATTTCAGGACATTCGCGGCAGTCTGTGATGCAACAGATCGTGAGAGTCGATCGTAAATCAAATGAGCTACCCGCACTAGAACTTCAACAACAGTTAGCCGCTTACATTCGGGATCAGCTTGATCAAGTCGATGCTGTGGTTTGCTCGGATTATGGAGATGGGACTTTAACGCAACCTGTGATCGAAGCCGCGTTAGAACATCCTCGAACCGTTGTGGATTCTCAGAAGCAAATTCCGCGTTATCAGGATGCAATGATTTTCACGCCGAATTTACCCGAAGCAGAATTAGCAGTCGGATATGCCATCAATGATGCTGAATCTTTGTCGAGAGCAGGACAAGATCTACTGCGGATCACTCATGCTCAGTATATTTTGATTACTCGTGGCGAACAGGGGATGACATTGTTCGATCGCTTCGGCAATGAGGAGCACGTTCCGGCATTTAATCGGACGAAAGTGTTTGATGTGACAGGTGCGGGAGATACCGTGGTCGCAGCGTTAACCTTGGGACTGATTGCGGGAGCGACGGTTTGGGAGGCAGTCGTTTTAGGGAATTTGGCGGCGAGCATTGTGGTGAGACGGTTTGGAACCACGACGACCACCGCAGCGGAAATGAAAGCGGAATTAGAGAAAATGATTGAGCGATCGGAGTTAACAACAGTTCCGAATCGCTAAGTTTTCATCGATACAAAAAAGTGGAGACAACCAACAAGGCTATCTCCACTTGGTAATCAGCTTTTTGTTTGAAGGCAGAACAACTACGATTTTGCTACATTTGCTTGCTTTTGTTCAGCGCTAGGAGCTTGATAAGCTTTCTCCAATCGCATCAATTGTTTTGCTTGAATCGATAAAGAGCTTGCATCCAACCAGTTTGCAATCAAAGCATCGGTCGAGAACAATCCTGCTCCATTTACCGTAAAGAGAAGGAAGGAAGCCGCGTAGATTGCAGATAGTTCCAGGTAAGGCAGATTCAAGCCAGCCACTAGAATATGGTGATACATCGCCACACACATCGTGCTGAACAATCCGAATGCAGCGGGACGAGTCAAAAAGCCGATCGCAAGTAATGGTGCAGCGACGGTTTCAGTTAATGCAGCGAGATAACTAAAGAAGATCGGGAACGGAAGACCAATTACTTCAACGTAACCATGAGCAAAGCTTTGAATGTCCGCAAATTTGTCGAGTCCGTTGTGAACCATCATGATGCCCAAAACGGCGCGTAAAACTGCCCAAGCAGTTTGTGACCAGAAGTTAGGCGCAACAGTCGGCTTTAGAATCGACATTACCAGAGGAGAGGTCGCCATGATTAAAATTCCGCAATATGAGGGAGGTGAAGTATTAAGATAATTAAAGTGTAGCATTAATAATTATGAAGAAACATTCATTTAAGTATTAAATCCTCAACTCTCTCTCTAAAGGAAGAGCAGCGTTAAGGAGAAAGAAACGTCTGATATAGTTGGACTTGAGCTAATTTTTATGATTAATTCTCAGTCAGGGCTTGCAATGGGAGTATTCACGATCTCTGTCTTTAGGTGGGGATTATGATAATGCACTTTATTTCTCTTAATGTGTTCATTCAGCAGCAAGAAGCAGGAAAGCCTTTGAATGATTGACCAAAAGCTTTCCATCACATCAATTCACTGAATCTCACCTGTAGCTAGCATCCGAATCAGTCGTGGTGTACCCAGATCGAATCCAGCAATATCCCAAGAAAGCGGATCTTGAGGATCAACTAGCGAAATGTCGTAGGGTGCAAGCGAAATGTAGATTGCTTTGGCATTCGGATTCACATGTGCGGCGAGATTAGACTTTTTGCGTGAATGCCCTAGCGAATAGAGTTCGCAGCTACACAAGCGAGGTCTATCCCAAGCAGACTGGTAAATTGATGGCTGTTAGTGTGCGATCAGCACACTTTGTCTGTGTAGTTGCGGTTTCTATTTGCGAAGCAATACGCTTGCGTTTCGCCAAGCCCCTAGCGTTAACCTGAACTCAGGTTATTCAAATTTTGGGTCAATGATTCCTATTGGCTTCGCGATAGAAGCGACGGTGCAAATCTTGTACTTGCACTGAAAGTTCGGGAACTGGACCCTCCACGACCAAATCCGGGACGATTTCCCGAATCGGCAGAGAGCGTACGGGAAGTGTGGGAACCCCTAGTTCAGCAAGCCAGGTTAGCAGTTGCTCTGAGGAGCTTGCATAGACAATGCGACCCAGACCCACCCAGCCATGCGCCGCCGAACACATCGGGCAGTGTTCACCGGAAGTAAAGACAGTTGCCTTAGCTCGTTCTTCAGGAGTCATGTTTGTCGCAGCCCAGCGTGCTAAGGCGAACTCAGGATGGCGGGTTTGGTCGCCCGATGCCACCTGGTTGTATTCCTCGGCAAGAACGGTTCCATCAGCAGCGACTAGTACAGACCCGAATGGCTGATTGCCAAACTCTAGTGCCTCGGCTGCTAGTTCTACACAGCGACGTAAATGTTGCAATTCGGTATCGTTCAGCATAATAAGTAGCACTGCATCAAAATTTCTATTGAAGTGCCGAGAACAGGATTGAAATTATTCTATATGATTATATTCGTCTCTATTAAGTTGCCAATCGTAATGGATATAGTAAGTTCTGAAAGAGCAAAACACTTTAACTCTTCTCGCGGAATTCCCCATCCGTCTACACGATGGGGATGGATAGCGACGGCGCGGTAGCGCCTATCTCTCAGGTCTTCCACCCGATTGATTCTGAATATATTCTTTCACCGTTTCTAGCGGCGCTCCCCCACAGGAAATAATGCACTTGGAATCGTGCCAGAGTTTAGCTTTTCCCCAATAGACTTTATCAATCTCTTCCTTGAATTCCTGCCTGAGAATTCGGCTAGACGCAGATTTGAGCGAAGCTACCAAATCAGAAATATTGTTGTCTGGGTGCAAATCAATCAACAAGTGAACGTGATCCGGCTCACCGTTGAACTCAGTTAGAAAACTTTGATTTGCACCTAGCACCCGTTCTAAAACAGGTTTCATTGCTTCAATCATCGCCTGAGTCAATACTTTACACCTGTATTTAGTGACAAAAACGATATGCAGGTGAATCCTAAAAACAACGTGGGAACCGCTTCTAAGTTGGCTCATACCGATTTCTACTCAAGTCTGAAATTTTCGCTATACTCATTGTAGTTGAACAAATCGAGTCAAACGGTAAAAGCGAGGTAAGCAATTGTGGTAACGAGACGACAAACATTTCGACTGTATCCAAACAAGGCACAAGAAAAAGCCTTGTTTGATGCACGCCGTTTGCATTGTTATCTCTACAACGCTTGTATCTCGCATCGTCAAACCGAATACAAGTTAGGCAACAAATCGGTTGATTACTACACGCAACAAAACGCGCTACCCGCTTTCAAGAGAGAATGGGTAGAGTTTGCTACGTTGAACTCTCAATCGTTGCAGGGGACGGTAAAACGGGTTGACTTGGCTTACCAGTCGTTCTTTTCTGGACTGCGCGGTAAGCCCAAATTCAAATCGATTCGCAACTATTCAGGATGGGGATATCCCGGTAAATCTGGATGGAAAGCCAACACCGAAGGGCATCACGGTACGCTAACCCTGAATGATTTGGGCATCACGCTCAAGATGCGAGGCAAGGCGAAAGAGTGGTCTAACCCTGGCACTTTGATGGTTGTTTACAAACCGTCTAAACGCCAGTGGTTTGCATCGTTCACTGTCGAAGTGGTAACGCCTGATTCTAAATTTGGCTCTGAGTCAGATTTAGCTTACGAGTCGATTGCTGCTTACGACTTGGGAACTGAAACGGCTCTCACGTTGTTTGATGGAACTGAATTTGAGGAAATTGAAAATCCTCGTTTTAGCCACAAAAATGACGATAAAGTTCGTAAGGTAGCCAAACAAAAGCGACGGAAACGCGCCCCGAAGAAAGGGATCAGAGCTTCACGCCGTTGGAAGAAAATCAACAAGCGGGAATCCAATCTAAAAGCGAAAGTTGCACGTCAAAGAAAAGACTGGCAACACAAAGCCACTTCAGATATTGCAAGTCGTTATGACATCGGAGTGACTGAAAAGCTGAATACGAAAGGAATGACCCATACCGCGAAAAAGGGAAGCAAGCGTAAAGCTCAGAAAACAGGATTGAATAAGTCAATTCTGTCTGTAGGATTTGGGACTCTGAACAAGATGATCACCTACAAGATTGAGCAAAAAGGCGGATTAGTCTTGCAGCTTCCCACACGCATCATCAAACCATCGCAGCGTTGTCCCCAGTGTGGAGCAATTCACAAGGAATGGGCAGAACTGAAAAATCGATACCACGTTTGTTCTGACTGTGGTTTTGAGGTTCCGAGAGATCAAGGATCTGCGATGGTGATGTATAACGTTGCGACGAATCAGCAACCGGGGTTAGGAACTAGCCTCGTTAGTCTCGGATGCTTTAGCTCTACTTCGGAGACTCGCAAAACGGGTTCGATGAAGCAACTAGGGCAGAAGAAGAGACAGAAATCCCATGCTGAAGCGGAAACCGGGGTCTTAGAAACCCCATCCGCCTATGCGGTGGGGTAGTTCATTTAAAACTCGATCGCAAAACTCGTGTCAGGTTGTCGATCGCGATTCCGAAGTTCAACCTTGTGAGGAGGTTTCAGATGCAAAAATGGGCAAAGGCAGTCATGAGTACAGTCGTCTTTTCGCTCTTAGCGGTCAGTGGAACTCACGCTTTCGCTCAATCCGTGCGAAATGAAAAGCAAATTTCGCTAGAACTTGCAAGCGAAGTGGCAATGTCAGCGATCGCGCAATGTCGAGAGCAAGGCTTTCGTGTGAGTGCTGTCGTTCTCGACCGAGGCGGAAACACTAAAGTAGCAATGTGACCGACGACGGTGCAGGCTTACATACTCTAGATAGTGCACGACGCAAAGCTTACACGGCGTTGACTTTTCGCGTACCGAGTGCAGAGTTTGCGAAACGGGTCGCGACCACTCCAGCTTTGGCAAGTTTTGAGGAAGTCATTGCGCTGGCGGGTGGCTTGCCGATACGATCGGGAAATGAGGTGATTGGCTCGATCGGTATCGGTGGCGCACCCACTGGGGAAAGAGATGAAGAATGCGCTCAAGCAGGAATTCGGAAAATTCAGAGTCGATTGTAGGAATAGAGAATCGCTGTGATTTACTTTTACAATCCTTCTCCTGATTCACGCAAGAAGTTTATTCTACTCCCTACTCCTGTCGATTCAGCCTTTCACGCACAGCACTTGTTTTAAGGTTGCGACCACTTCGACTAAATCGGCTTGGTTTGCCATCACTTGCTCGATCGACTTATAAGCTCCGGGAATTTCATCGAGCACCCCTTCATCTTTGCGACACTCAACGCCTTTAGTCTGTTCGATGAGGTCATCCAATGTGTAGGTTCTCTTTGCTAAGTTCCGAGACATCGATCGACCTGCACCGTGCGAACAAGAACAATAGCTTTCGAGATTGCCCTTTCCACGCACAATGTAGGATTTTGCGCCCATGCTCCCAGGAATGATGCCCAAGTCTTCAGAACGTGCTCGAACGGCTCCTTTTCGAGTCACGAACACTTCTTCACCGAAATGCACTTCCTTTTCTGCATAGTTGTGGTGACAGTTCACTTCTAACAGCGGCTTCATCGGTTTTCCACCAGCAAGATACTTTTCGACGATTCGCTTAAACCGAGTCATCATCACTACCCGATTGAATCGAGCGTAGTCCTGTGCCCATTGCAGATCGCGCCAATAGTTCTCAAACTCAACCGTTCCTTGAACAAAGTGAGCTAGATCCGGATCAGGCAACTTCGTATCGGTCATTTTCGCCAGCGTTTTCGCCGTGTCGATATGACGTTGAGCCAGAATGTTTCCGATGTGTCGAGACCCAGAATGAAGCATCAACCAGACCGCGTTGTTTTCATCCAAGCAGAGTTCTAAGAAATGGTTGCCACCACCGAGCGAACCCATTTGGCGAATCGCTTTGGTTTCGAGGTCTTTTACTCCTGGATGGAGCGTTTTGAACTGTTGCCAACCTTGCCAGTTGGAAACTTGTCGATCGCTATCCTTATTCTCATTAAATCCAGTCGGAATCACTGCTTCGAGGTCTAACCGAATTTGCTTCAGTTTGCCGTCGAGTTGGTCTGCGGTGTAGGGCGTTTTGATTGCCGCCATTCCGCACCCGATATCGACTCCCACGGCTGCGGGCACGATCGCATCTTTCGTCGCAATCACTGAACCGACGAGCGCTCCTTTTCCTAAATGCACATCGGGCATCAAAGAAACGTGCTTGAACACAAAGGGCAAAGAGGCGACGTTTTTCGCCATCTTGGTTTCAGCGCTTCCGAGTTCGTGGTTTGCCCAGGATAAAACAGGTTTGTCAGTCGAGAGATTTAAGGGTTCGTAAGGCATGGTTTCGTGTCTTGCTCGTTTTGATGTTCTTAGCTTAGTGGGCAAGTCTTCCCCGAAGCGAATTGAAGTTTGAGGGCTGAAAAGGCTTGATATCTCTGCGATGTAAGCCTGGGGGAATCGGATCGACCTGGGGGATTCCCTCAGCTTTTCGCATAAAAAAAGGAGCCTCCAAAGAGACTCCCTGGCGTGAAGAGTAAGTGAGAGATCTAGACAAGCTGACGGCGTTCGGCTTCTAACAGTGCCAAAAGTGCGTTATCGCCTTTCTGACGCGCAATTTCAATCCGACGCTGCAAATTCCGCTGCAAATGTTCGCGATGAGTTGCATTCAGCGTTGCAGCAGGTCTCGATTGGGTTGCATTGCTTAGAGTTGGCTTGCCGTCTGGATAACCGACCCAGTAACGGTTGCCACGATAAATCAATTCGCGTGGCTGCTGTGCAACAGTCGATCGAGCCGGACGGTTCGGATCGAGTTGATAGCGGTTGCCACGATACGTTAGAGTGATTGGCTCACGGAATTGGGAAAAGCGATCGTCGCGTGTGCCTTGGGTCGGGTCGTAGTCGTATTCGACACCACGATAAATCAGTCTCATAGTCGCCTCGGAAGATCAAATGAAGTGAGAGAATGAGGCGCGTTCCTTCAGGAAATCTCCTTACTTCCGTCCTCGGCACATACCAAGGATGAACGTTCATATCTGTATTATACACTACCGTTTTGAAAATTTCCGAACTTCTATCGGGAGTTAGAGAGCGATCGAGCAAGGGATCATTACGCTTCTATGTGATGTGATTCTCAACTCTCTATGCAGATTCAAACGCCGGACTGGGTAAAACACGCGGTTTTTTATCAAATTTTTCCCGATCGATTCGCTCGCGCCAAACAGCCTCACAAGAAACTCCTCAAGTCGATGCGCTGGGAAGATTGGGACGCGACCCCGACGCTACAAGGGTATAAGGGCGGCGATCTCTGGGGCGTGATGGAAAAATTAGACTACATTCAGGATTTGGGCGTGAACGCGATTTACTTTACGCCAATTTTCCAGTCTGCGAGTAATCACCGCTATCACACACACGATTATTATCAAGTTGATCCGATGTTGGGCGGAAATGAAGCGTTTCGGGATTTGCTCGAAGCTGCTCATGAACGCGATATCAAAGTCGTGCTCGATGGCGTGTTCAATCACTCTAGTCGCGGTTTCTTCTTCTTTCATGATGTATTAGAAAACGGCGGAAATTCCCCTTGGATCGATTGGTTTAGAATTCACAGTTTTCCGCTGCATCCGTATACAGGCGACTTTCCCGCAGGCTATGAAGGATGGGATAACAATCGGGCGCTGCCTGTGTTTAATCACGATAATCCAGAGGTGCGCGAGTACATTATGGAAATCGCGGAGTATTGGGTTAAGTTCGGCATTGATGGCTGGCGGTTGGATGTGCCGTTTGAGATTACAACTCCGGGATTTTGGCAGGAATTTCGCGATCGCGTCAAAGCGATCAATCCCGAAGCCTATATCGTTGGGGAAGTCTGGGGCGATTCGCGCGAGTGGCTTGATGGGACGCAGTTTGATGGCGTGATGAACTATTTGTTTGCGGGTCCGACGATCGCATTTGCAGCAGGCGATCGAGTGGTTCTAGAACAAGTGCAAAGCCGAGATTATCAACCGTATCCGCCTATGTTTGCAGGTGAATATGCTCGAAAGATGCAGGACTTATTAGAACTGTATCCTTGGGAAATTCAACTGACACAACTAAATTTATTAGCAAGTCATGACACCGCGCGATTGATGAGTATTGCAGGAGGCGATCGTGCCAGTATTGAACTTTCTACTTTGTTGCTCATGACCTTTCCGGGTGCACCGAGTATTTACTATGGCGATGAAGTGGGATTACCCGGCGCGATCGATCCAGATTCTCGACGCGGTTTTCCACTTGAAGCAAACTGGGACTACGAAATCTACGAGTGCCATCGTCAGCTAGTGAAAGTTCGTCATGCTTATCCAGTCTTGAGAACAGGCGATTACAAAGTGCTATCTGCTGAGGGAACGACTTATGTGTTTGCTCGAACATTAGGAGAGCAAACTGCGATCGTGGCTGTGAATGTCGGAACGGTTCCCGCGAAGGTGTCGATCGATTGGGCAACTGATCCGAAACTCGTTTACGGTAAAGCAGGATTGCATCGGAACGACAACAAGCTAGAAATTGAACTATCAGCGCGATCGGGCTGTATTGCAATTTGATGAGTTGCTATAGTGAAATCTTGCTCTCAACATCGCGCCTATGTTCCCGGTCATCTACTCTGATGAATTTTTGCTGCACGATACAGGTTACTTTCACCCCGAAAAACCGGGACGATTAACGGCGATTCAATCCGCGTTAAAAGCTGCTCCTTGGGCAAATCAATTAGAGTGGCGATCGCCTACTCCCATCGAAGTGCGATCGCCGTTATCTGTAGTCGAAACGATTCACGATCGAGCCTATCTCAATCAAGTTCGACTGTTAGCAAATCGAGGTGGCGGATTCATTGATGGTGAGACGGTTGTTTCTCCTCGGAGTTATGAAGTCGCACTCCTCGCGGTGAATGCTTGGATCGATGGCGTTGATTTCACGATCGCATCCGGTCAACCTTGTTTTGTGGCGGCACGCCCACCGGGGCATCATGCGGTTGCAGATGAAGGAATGGGCTTTTGTTTGTTGAGTAATGCAGCGATCGCGGCTTATTACGCCCTAGAACAGGGACTCGATCGCGTGTGTATTCTCGATTGGGATGTGCATCACGGGAATGGAACACAGGCAATTGTTGAAACGAATCCGAAGATTCGATTTTGCTCGTTGCACGAATCGCCGCAGTATCCAGGGACAGGACATTCAGCGGAAACGGGCTTTTATCAGAACGTGCTGAATTTGCCAATGGCTCCGGGAAGTACGATCGAGGATTATCAGCCCTTGTTCGAGAAAAAAGTTGTGCCTTTTCTGAGTGAGTTTCAGCCCGATTTGTTGATTGTGAGTGCAGGATATGATGCCAATCACGCTGATCCGCTGGCAGGAATATCGTTGCAGCCAAAAGATTATCGATTGTTTACTGAATATTGTTTAGGGGTGACTCAGCGAATCATGTTTGGGCTAGAAGGGGGTTATGACCTTGAAGCTTTGGGAGAATCTGTTGTAGAAACGATCGCTGCTTGTTTGTAATTATTTCTTAAACCGAGAATTAATTGAATTATCAATCTACTGAACCGTAACTTTCTGCGAGATTTTCACTATAAATTAATCGTGAAAAGAAGTTTCCGATGCAATTTCAATTCAAGTTCTCAATATAGAATTTGTGTGACTTTCGATGGAATTCGTGTGACTTTCGTGTGACTAAAGTTTCATTATTTCTTAGTTACTTAGATTTAGCTAGACTTGAATTTTAAATTCAAGTTGCATCTATCTATAGGAGCCTATCGTGCCTCTTTAGTTGGAAATTCAACCCTATGTTAAAAAAAATGAAATGCTAGTTCTTCGAGCATTCTTCTAAAGAAGCAATCAAACAATTGATTAAAATCACAGAGCAGTTTAATATCGATACGCTGGTCATCATTTGCACAAGTTTCTACCAGTGCGATCTAACAAATCCCGTGATATTGAAGATAACGAATTGATTCATGACAAACAATTTTGCCCAACTTCTAAAGACACTTGAATATGGGTTGATTGTCTCTTGTCAAGCCCCATCCGAATCCCCCCTTTGTCATCCTCAAATTATTGCCGCGATCGCACAAGCTACCCTTGCCCAAAATGCCGTTGCCGTTCGGATCGATACTCCTGAACACATCGCCGCCGTTCGCGATCGCACGATTGCTCCAATTCTCGGATTGTGGAAGCAATCGATTCCGAATTCTGAAATTTATATCACACCCAATTTTGAATCTGCTGCGGCAATCTCTCAGGCGGGAGCAGATTTGATCGCGATCGATGCCACTTTACGCGATCGTCCTGAATCGGTCGCAAGTTTAATCGATCGCATTCACACCGAATTGCACAAACCTGTGGTTGCCGATGTCGATAGTTTAGAAGCTGCGATCGTGGCTGCTGAAGCGGGAGCAGATTTGATTGCAACTACCCTTTATGGCTATACGAAAGACACCGAAGAACAAGCACCGCCGGGATTTGGGCTTGTGAGCCAGATTGCTGAAAAGCTCGATATTCCTGTGATTTGTGAAGGCGGCATTGCGACTCCTGAGATGGCAAGACAAGCGCTCGATTTAGGGGCGTATGCGGTCGTGGTTGGGACGGCGATTACGGGAATTGAAGCGCAGGTGCAAGCGTTCGATCGTGCTTTACGTCATAAGCTTCCAGCGCTCTTGGTCGAACATGATGAAATCTACCATTTTGCGCTGTTTTCTCAAGAGCATCCGTCTTATCGGGGGTACGTGCGATCGAAGTTGCGTCAGTACAATACCGAAAGCACCTTAAGAGATGGATTCTTTGAGCAGGGAGTATTGCGGGGAACCCCGTTAGAGATCTTTTTGCTCGACGATCGACAAAAAATCAGAGCGGGATTAGTGGGATTAACCCGCTGGAATTGGCTCTTGATTGAAACGCTTTGGGTTGAGGAATCGTTGCGACATCAAGGATTTGGGAAGCGATTGATGCACCTGGCAGAACAAGAAGCGAAACGGCGAGGATGTACCGAAGCAATCTTAGATACGTTTAGCTTTCAGGCAAAAGGATTTTACGAAAAATTGGGCTATGAAATGTTCGCTCAAGTCGATGATTACCCGTCGGGCTATAGTTTCTTTCAGTTGAAGAAAGAGTTCTAAATTGCTTTGCGCTTGAGAATGATCATCGAATCGCCCACGATCGGTGGACGCGCAATCAATCCGCCTTGAGCGTCAGTAATTTCGAGTTTGGGTAGCTCGATCGATTGTGATTTTTCCCAAAGTTCATTCGCAAATCGGTCTTGCTGATCTGGCTTAAATCGATACCAATCTTCAGAGACACGGACTTTGAGCCGAGCGCGATCGACTTGAGGTTCAACGGAGGTGACGAGACCACCGATAAAGCGATCGCTAACTTCCATCACTTGCGTCTGAATTGCTGCAATCTGTTTCTGTTCTGGTGTAAGTTCTGGCTCTGGAGCGGGTTCTGGAGATGCTTCTATGACAGGCTCAGGAATCGGTTCGGGAATCGGTTCGACTGGAACTTCTGCAATTGGTTCCTCTACAGGTTCTTCTAGAGTTGGTTCTTCGACTGGAATTTCTGCAATTGGTTCTTCTAGGGTTGGTTCTTCAACAATCGGAGCCGAAACGATTTCAGGCGCGGCTTCGGGAGCAGATAGATCAGTCGGAAATTGAGTGGGTTCAGCGGGAATCGTGACGGGGGGACGAGTTGCGACCTGAACGGGTTGAGCGGGTTTTGAAGAGAAGAGCGAGGAAGTGAACCAGAAGAGAACGACGATCGCGCTAATCAGAATGCTGCTGAGGGTACGATCGCCTACTTTGCCGTTCAGATCTGCCGGGAGTCGATCGCGAATTAGCGTGAGTAATTTTTTCCAAAGTGGTGCAACTCGTTCGAGCGCGATCGTTGCTCCGGTTGTTACTTTCAATAAGAGCGGATTCGGTTCTTCAGCGGATTCGAGACGAGTGGCGGTTCGATCGAGCAAGCGACTCGTCGATCGAAGTGTCCCGATCGTCCCCGTTCTCAAGGTTTCTAGGAATTTTGTTGCAGTCGCTCGCGATCGTGTCACACTGGACTGGGATTCTGCGGGTGGATTAGCGTCTGGTTGTGACATTGATGTGATCTCCTCGACAAAAGAAAGCCAGTAGAGTCCAGTAAAGTGAAAAGCGATCGAATCTTCAATCTATCATTTGTCGATCGCACTGTTGTTTAAGAACCAATTCGTATGAGCTTAAAGCGTCGTCAACTTCTGGTGTTAGGAGGATTGGGTACTTTCGGGCTTGCAGTTGCCGGAAAAACCTTGAGTCGCCCACCTGAACAGAATTCTGGAATGCCGCAAACCGTTTCTGAGCCACCGAAACCTGCGGGGAAATCATTGATGCTGCGATTTGCAGCGGTGGCAGATTCGGGAGCGGGCGATCGCAATCAGTTTGCGTCTGCGAATGCGATGGCACAGTATCACCGTAAGAATCCGTATTCGCTGGTGACGATGGCTGGAGACAACATTTATAACAGCGGTGAGATGGAGCGCGTTGGGATTGCGTTTGAACAACCGTATGCGCCGTTATTGAGCCAGAATGTCCGTTTTCGCGCTTGTCTGGGTAATCATGACATTCGGACTGCGAACGGCGATCCGCAGGTTCAGTACGCGAATTTCAACATGGACGGGCGCTACTATACCTACCGTGAAAAGGATGTTCAGTTCTTTGTGTTGGATACGAATGGTAATGCGGACTGGAAAGAGCAGATGGCTTGGCTCGATGCGGAATTAGGACGCAGCACCGCACCTTGGAAGATTGTGTACGGGCATCATCCGATCTATTCATCGGGACATTATGGAACTGATCCGGAGATGATTCGGAAGTTTGCACCCTTGTTCAAGCGACATCAGGTTCAGCTTTATATCAACGGGCACGAACATCACTATGAGCGATCGACTTCTATTGATGGCACGACTTATCTAGTGACGGGCATCGGAGGCGCGAGTTTGCGTCCGGTGCGTCGATCGAAGACGACAGAATATTCCGTGTCTCGATTTGGATTTAGCGCGATCGAGGTCTATCCGGATCATCTCAAGATCGAAGGAATTGGAACTGATGGATTAGTCTTCGATCGTGGAATTGTGGCAAGACAAGCGAAAGTAGCTGTATGACAGATGCTTACACCCGAACTGTTCAACTCGCAACTGAAGCCATTGAAAACGGTGATCCGTTGGGATGGTTTGAAACGCTTTATGCGACGGCAAATGGAGACCCGACTGCGGTTCCTTGGGCGCGGTTAACTCCGAATGCGCTCTTGTTGGCGTGGTTAGATCGGGGATTAATTCGAGGTAAAAAAGCGCTCGTTGTAGGCTGCGGTTTGGGTGACGATGCGGAAGAACTCGCGAAGCGGGGATTAGACGTGACCGGATTTGATATTTCGGAAAGTGCGATCGCTTGGTGCAATCAACGCTTTCCGAATTCGTCGGTCACGTATGAAGTCGCAGATTTGTTCGCGCTGCCTGAAGCTTGGAAAGGGGCGTTTGACTTTGTGATAGAGTCGTTTACGATTCAATCGATGCTACCTGAATTAAGGACAAAAGCCATTCCAAAGATTGCAGAATTGGTGGCGGAGTCGGGACAGCTATTGGTGATCTGTCTCGGTCGGGAACCAGAGCAAGCGTTAACCACCATTCCTTTTCCGTTGACCAAGGCAGAATTAGCAGGATTTGAACATGCTGGACTGTCTCTGGTGGAATTTGAGGATTTAGCGGAACCAGAGACAGTACGGCGATTTCGGGTGTTGTACGAGGCGTGAACAAACTCCTAATTTTGCTGTGGCATGTATGCTGAGAAAAACACAGACCTGCATTGAGATTGATCCATGTCTGAAACTACGACGCGCCAAGGCAATACCACTGAACATACACTGCATATTGACGATCGCACCCTTCGCTACACGGCATCGGCACAATGGCAGACTTTATACGATCGAGAAAAGCCGATCGCAGAAATGTTTCATGTCGCTTATCTTGCAGAAAGTGACATTCCAAGACCGATCACGTTTGTGTTCAATGGTGGACCCGGAGCGGCTTCTGCTTATTTACATTTAGGAGCATTAGGACCGAAGCGAATCTATTTTGAATCCAACGGAAATCTACCAAAGCCTCCGGTAAAGTTAGTAGACAACACTGAAAGCTGGTTGAGCTTTACGGATTTAGTCTTTATTGACCCGATCGGGACTGGGTTTAGTCGCAGCATTCTGAAAGAGCCAGAGAAATCGACCGAAACATCAAAGGAAGAAGAAAAGCCTAAAGAAACGGAATTTTGGCAAGTCGATCGAGATTTAAGAGCGATCGGCGAATTCATTCAGCGCTTCCTTTCTCGCCAAAAACGTTGGCTTTCTCCGGTGTTCATTGCGGGTGAAAGTTACGGTGGATTTCGAGTTGCAAAGTTAGCTCAGAAACTACAGCAAGAGTTTGGAATTGGACTCTCTGGAGCAATTCTGATTTCTCCAGCGTTAGAGTTTAATTTGCTCGACGAAAGTGATTACACATTGACCTCGTGGGCAACTTTATTGCCGTCTCTAGCCGTGTCAGCCGCACATCACGATCGGGTAAAGTGGGCAGGTGAGCCGGGAGACTTAGAGGCGCATCAGAAAGCAGCAGAACAGTTCGCGCGGCACAAATTAATTCCAGCTTTAGCATTGGGCGATGCGTTGAGTGTTGAAGAGCAGCAGGCGATCTATCGAGAGTTAGCGGGATTGATTGGATTATCTGAGTCGATCGTCGAACGTCAGGGTGGACGAGTTGGACTCGAAGTCTTTTCGCGGGAATTGCTCAGAGATCAGCAGAAGATTGTGGGATTGTATGATGCTTCGATTACGGCGATCGATCCGTTTCCCGATCGTACTCCATATCAAGGCAGTGATCCGACCTTGGATGGACTCGATCGACTCTTTACAGGCGGAATTAACAGTCATTTGCGTGACACGCTTGGGATTGAAACAGACTTAACCTACAACTTGCTCAGTCTTGAGGTTTTCAAAGCTTGGAAGTATGACCTGCAAGGCGACTTTAAGCAGGGATTTGTTGGATCAGTCGATGAATTGCGGGTCGGAATGACGCTGAATCCGTATATGCAGGTTTATATCTGTCATGGCATTTTTGATTTAGTTACGCCTTATTTTGCGTCGAATCATTTGACGGACTTGATGAAACTGCATTCAGAAGTGCGATCGAACTTGACGCTGAAACATTATCTCGGTGGGCACATGTTCTACACCTGGGAAAAGTCGCGGCAAGAATGGTTTGGAGAAATGAAGGCGTTTTACGATCGGGCGGTGTGATCATCCGTTGGCATCATTCGATCGATGAATTCTGCGTTTACCCGACGACCGTAGAGACGATTCGCCGAATCGTCTCTACCCGGATTTCGCGGCGGAACGACAATCAATCGGTAGAATCATCCACATCCTCAATCGAATCTACATTAATTTCAATTCCATCAATTCGCTCTTCTAAATCGATCGAGCGATCCGGCTCTCCTGGATTGTTCATTCGCACTCGTTCAAAAGCCGATCGCTGAAGCTGACTTAATCGAAAGATTTGAGCGTGAATGCTATCTAAAAGTTCAATCACCATTGAATCAGGATCAGTCATTCTGAGCGATTGGATTTGAGCGAGATAGCGATCGCGTCTTTCTTCTGATCGATCGCATTCTGCTTCCATTAGTTCAATCTGAGCTTGCACCTTGGCAATACACTCAAATCGAGCTTGTTTGGTGAGGGTTTCACAGCTTTCGCTCAATATCTCGATCGCTTCTCTTAGTCGCTCGGTTGCATCATCGAGATCGGTTAAGCGATCGTGTAAGTCCGTTTGAAACGATTCGAGCAATGGCATCGCAGCAGGCATCTCATCGGGGAGCGGTGACAAGCTGAAATCGGCTCCTTGTTGCTGTAACCAATCCCGTTGAGGACGGAGTAAACCTGGATTCCCTCCAAATCGAGCTTGGTGCACGATCGTGCCTTCCCAATTCACCCGCACTAAAGTTGACGCAATTAGATTCGCACCATTGAGCATCGCTGAACTAAAGTCAGAATAGCTGAGATAAGTTCGATTCAATAGTGCTCCGTGTAAGCTGGCATTGTGAAAGTAAGCTCTCAACATCACCGAACCACTGAGTCGCACATTGGTCATGATGGCATCTTCAAACGAGACCCCGCTGAGATAGGTTCGATTCAGCTTCACATTCGTGAGATCCGCTTCTCGGAAGGAACTATCACTGAGGCTCGATCGAGTAAAGATAGCATCAGTTAAGTTTGCATGGTTCAGCGTTGCTCTAATTAAGGTTGCACCCCCGATTCTCGATCGACTTAAGTTCGCGCCTGTCAAATTTGCATGACTCAGATCAGCACCCCGTAAAATCGTATCGCTTAAATCGGCTTCACGTAGCGTTGCTGTGACTAAACTCGCTCGACTTAGATTCGCTCCAGATAAGTTTGCTTTGAAAAGGTTCGCATTGTCGAGTCCTGCACCATCGAGCTTTGCATTTTGCAAATCAGCCCGCTTTAAATCGACAAAACAGAGATCCGCATTTTGTAGAATCGTTTCGATTAAGCGCGATCGATTGAGGATTGCTCCACAGAGTTTTGCGCGACGGAGATTTGCTCGATCGAGAATGGCATCTCTGAGATCCGCACATTTGAGATAAGCCCCTTGTAATGCGGCTCCCGTGAGATTAGCACGACAGAGACGCGCTTCTTTGAAATCGGCTCCCGCCAACATTGAGAACGCTAAATTGGTTCGATATAAGTAAGCGTTTCGCAAATTCGCTTCAGACAATCGAGCATCTTGCAGATCAGCATTCGTCAGAATTGCCGCTTCAAGGTAAGCATTTTTGAGTATTGCACCTCTTAGATGTGCGCCTTCTAAGTTGGCTTTGCTGAGATTCGCGCGTTCGAGATTGGCTTCGGTGAGCTTCGATCGACTTAAATTTGCACTTTGAAGCTTTGCACCTTTGAGATCAGCACTCATCAACACGGCTTCACTCAAATCCGCATCTAGAAAGTTCGCACCCCGTAAGATGGCATCTCTAAAGATTGCTCGATGGAGAATTGCGGCTCGGAGTGCTGAACCTCCTAGATCTGCGGCTTGGAACTTTGCATGATTGCATTTCGTTTCTGCAAGGTTGGCGTAGCGAATTTGAGCTTCAGAAAAGTCCGCAAAACTGCAATCCGCATACTTTAATCGAGCATGAGAAAGCGTTGCTTTGTGCAGATTTGCGGTTCTGAGCGTTGCACCTGTGAGATCGGCTCCGGTGAGATTCGTGCCAACAAAGATCGCTCCGGTTAGATCGCAGCTTTCAAAGCTCGATCGACTTAAATCCAGTCCGCTAAAGTCTTGCCCTCGAAGGCTCTGTTTCGCGTAGTTTCCCCCTGCTTCCCAGCCCATGATCGATCTCCAGCGTTGTGAAACTCCTGTGGATTGCATAGATCTGACGCACTGAGACTTATGTGAAATTACGCAAGCAGATCCGCTTTTTATTCTATGAGAAGATTCTTAAGAATGAGCGGAATACCAAGTTTGCAATACAATTCGATGCACTTCTTTCCAGGGTAAATTTACATGACGAGCGATGCGAACACAGTCTTCGTATTCTGGTTGAACATTGACGATCGCGCCATTTTGAGATGCGATTTTGACTTGAACTGATCCGTATTCGGTTTCGACTTGCTCGAATCGTCGATCGAGCACTGTTCGTTGTTGTATCGTTCTCCGAATTCCGAGTGTCGTTGTTTCTCGAAATAAAATGGTTTCGCAATCTGCAACTTTATCCGGTGAGCAAATCACAGTTAGAAGAATTCCAGGGCGCGATTTTTTCATGCCGATCGCTTGAGTGAAAACATCGAGCGCACCCGCTTCGAGTAGCGTCTCGAAAAGATACCCGATCGCTTGTGGATTGAGATCATCAATCTGAGTTTCGAGGACTGTAACCGTTTCAGAAGATTCTTCAGCCGTTCCAATCCAGATGCGAATCATGTTTGGAATCGGAAGATCGATCGTTCCGGCTCCTAAACCAATCTTCTGCACAGTCATCTTGGGAGGAGCACTGAAGCTTGTTGCTAATGTGGTTGCGATCGCGGCTCCGGTCGGCGTGACTAATTCTTTTTCGATCCCATTGCTGTAAATTGGGACTTGCCGCAGTTCAAACAGTTTGAGAACGGCTGGAACGGGAACAGGTAAGCGTCCGTGGGCTGCCCAAACCGTACCGCCTCCGGTGGGAAGAGGAGAGCAGAGAATACGATCGACATTCAACCAATCGAGTCCCAGACAGGTTCCGACGATATCGACGATTGCATCGATCGCGCCGACTTCGTGAAAATGCACTGCTTCGGGGGAGATGCCGTGAACGGCTCCTTCAGCGATCGCTAACTGTCGAAAAACTTCTAAACTCCAAGCTTCTGCCCGCTTTGGTAGTTTTGCACCGAGAATCATCTTCTCAATCTCAGGCAAGCAACGTAACTGATCATGACTGTGTTCATGATGCTCGTGAGAATGATCGTGATGTTCATGCTCGTGATCATTCTCATGATCGTGATGGTGATGATCGTGAGAATGATCGTGATGATGAGAATGCTGAGTTTCTGACTTTAATTTCACATAAACTTTTGTTGCCCGTTGTCCATTGCGGTGAACCGATTCCGCAGCGAGTTTATATTCTTCAGAAATTCCTAATCGATTCAGGCAGTCCGTTAGATACGCTAGAGGGACACCCAAATCGACCAACGCCCCAAGGCACATATCGCCAGCAATCCCTGTCGGGCAATCCAGGTAAGCAATCTTGCTCATCACACTTCTAAAAGGGTAAAGACCTCTCCACAATACACCCGCACTCAGTTATGGCAACACTCTACAAAATTCATCCAGACAATCCTCAAAGTCGCAGCATTGATCAAGTCGTTTCAGAACTCCGAAGTGGTGCTGTGATGCTTTATCCAACCGATACCGTTTATGCGATCGGTTGTGATCTCAATTCTAAATCCGGTGTTCAGCGGGTTCGCCAACTCAAACAACTCGCGAACGATAAGCCGTTAACGTTTCTGTGTCCGTCACTCTCGGATATTGCTCAATATGCGATCGTGACTGATCAGGCTTATCGCATGATGCGGAGTCTGGTTCCGGGTCCCTACACATTTCTACTTCCTGCGACAAAACTCGTGCCCAAACTCGTGATGAGTCCGAAGCGGAAAACCACTGGAATTCGCGTTCCTGATCATGCTGTATGCCAAGCCTTGTTAAAAGCGTTAGGAAATCCGATCATTTCGACTTCTGCCCATATTCCAGTAGAAGATGAAACGATTCCGCTCAAAGTTCGCGACCCAGAGAATCTCTCATTACCCGAACTGTTTGACAGCATGGATCGATTAGTTGATTTGATAGTAGACACCGGACAAGAGCCATCTCAAGCGGTTTCGACGATTTTGGACTTCACCACCGATGAACCCGCGATCGTCCGAAAAGGATTAGGCTGGGAAGCTGCGGCAGATTGGGCACTGGAGTAGATTGCCCAACCCTTCACTAAAAATACTGCAACTGAATCTGAGCGATCGTTTCCGTTCCCGCTACAAACACCGCTGCCTCACCGAATCTGGGTGCACCTGTCCGAATCACCGGATTGCGCGAAAAGCCGAAACCTTCGCTTGGAATTCCGAGGAAGTTACGATCGAGCTTTCCGTTCCCGTTGCGGTCGTGATAAACCGCGATCGCATAATTTCCAAACGCCACATTCCGAAACGTCAATGCAGTGCGCTTTCCGGCGGGAACACACTGAGCGCGAACGGCTCGATCGCTGCGGTCTGGGAATCCTTGACTTCCGGCAAACAAGCTGACACAGACTTGTCCCTGTTGCTGTCGAATCCCGTCTACCACAATTCTTAAATTTCCGGTCGAACTTGCCTGAGTCATCGTCGGAGTCATCACACCAACCAAAGCAGCGAGGGCAGCAAACATCGTCTTTTGCACGATCGAATTCCTCCGGGAGTGAATCTTAACAATTCGTAGCCAAAGTATTGTGACATCTCGAACTAAATCTGAAAAGCTCATGAAGAATTTTGGCAGTTGTGTTATTGTTCATGGAAGCTAAAGAGAAATGACCTTTAGCCGCTCTATTCCGTGAATCAACCTCGTTCTGTCTCTTCTGATTTGTCCCCCAACGATTGGCACGGTATTCTGCGCTTAGATTTTGAAAATCGACGTGGTATCACTCAGCTAATCCGAAATCAAGGACAGGCTCCCCTCAAGGTGCAGCGCCCTTTCTATCCGGAGGGCGGCGGGGTTTGTCATAGTGTGATCATGCACACAGCGGGCGGAATCGTAGGCGGCGATCGCTTATCCTTCGAGTTCCGCCTTGCTCCAGATAGTCAAGCGCTGATTACGACTCCGGCAGCCAGTAAGATCTATCGCACGAACGGGCGCGAAGCGCATCAAACGATTGCGATCGAGATCGCGGAAGGGGCTTGTTTAGAATGGTTGCCACTCGATGCGATCGTGTTCAATCAAGCCTCGTTTCGCCAAGAAATGACCGTGAATCTCGCACCCGGAGCCGAATGGATTGGCTGGGAGATCATTCGATTCGGACGCAGTGCGAGTGGGGAACGATTTGTCGAAGGGAATTGGCGATCGCATACCGAAGTCTGGCAATCCGGAAAGCCGATTTGGATCGATCGACAGTGGCTCCCTGGAAGTGAAACCACGTTTAACAGTCCTCACGGTTTAGCAGGCTGTCCGATTGTGGCAAGCTTTGTCTGGATGGGAAGAACGATCGACGCTGAATGGATTGAAAAAGTAAGATTACTCTGGAGCGGGACTTCTGGAGAGATTGGAGTCACGCGCTTACCGTTAGGCTTATTGTGTCGCTATCGTGGGCATTCCAGCACCGAAGCACGACGTTGGTTAATCGAAGTTTGGAGCATGGTAAGGTCTCTATCGAATCGTTCAATCTGCATTCCGCGCGTGTGGCAACTTTGAACTGGAATAAATTGTAAAACCGCACCAGATCCGATGAGAAAGCTGCGAAAATAATCCCGATTCGATCAGAGGGATTTCGATGCAACTCACGCCGCAAGAAAAGGATAAGCTGCTGATTTTTACTGCTGCCTTGGTCGCAGAACGCCGCAAAGCGAGAGGCTTGAAATTAAATTATCCAGAAGCGATCGCTTACATTTCTGCGGCAATTCTCGAAGGTGCAAGAGATGGGCAAACCGTTGCAGAATTAATGAACTACGGAACAACGCTGCTCGCTCAGGAGGATGTCATGGATGGCATTTCTGAGATGATCCATGAAGTGCAAGTCGAAGCCACGTTTCCAGATGGAACAAAGCTAGTCACCGTTCACCACCCCATTCGATAGGAGAACACAGTCATGATTCCGGGTGAAATGTTTATCGAAGACGGTGAAATCGAACTGAATGCAGGACGCGATACCGTAACGCTGAAAGTCGCAAACCGAGGCGATCGACCGATTCAAGTCGGTTCGCACTTCCATTTCTTTGAAGTCAACGCCGCTTTAGAATTTGATCGCGATCGCGCCCGTGGAATGCGGCTCGATATTCCCGCAGGAACCGCTGTTCGCTTTGAACCGGGAGACGATCGAGAAGTCACCTTAGTTGCATTAGCCGGATCGCGTCAAGTCTACGGATTCAACGCCAAAATCGAAGGCGCATTAGATGAGAAACCGAAGAAAGGCAAAAAGAAATCTAAATAATCAAGCGGAAAATGCAGTTTAACTCTGGTAGGCATACCCGTTGAGATCAACTCAAACGCTATGCACTTCAAAGAATTGCGCCGCCTGAATGTAGACTACTTGAACACACTGAAATCAGTTCTCGGTTTATTGAGAGATCCAACTCAAACCGAATCAATTTACGATGTCGAGGATGCTTTAGTGCGATCGCATCCGCAAACAATGGCAGCATCGGTCAAATACATGCTGAAAGACCCCGAAGTTGCGGAACTGGTTCGCGATCGCTATTCTGCACCCGTTCCCGATTTAGCGAAATTGATGACCTGTCCGGCGAATTCTCTCGGATATGCTTTTGCTCAATACATTTCCTCATCGGGCTTTGATCCCGGCTTCTATCGCAAAATCGAAGTCGTTGATGATGAAACCTGTCTCTTGTTCCGATTGCGCCAAACTCATGATATTTGGCACGTCGTGACCGGAATGAGTGTAGATGTTCCTGGTGAGATTGGACTAAAAGCCTTTGAACTCGCTCAAACTCGTCGCCCCTTAGCTGGAATTTTGATCGCAGGTGCATTTTTGAGCACGATGCTGAATCGTCCTGAACAATTAGATCGATTGCTCGATCGCGTTGCTTCTGGGTATCGCATGGGTGCTAAAGCTAAACCACTACTCGCACAACGCTGGGAAGAACACTGGGATAAACCGCTGGCAGAATGGCGATCGCAACTTAACATTGAACCGATGCCGACCTACATTCCTTGATCTTCTCTATCATGCGACAGAGAAAATAAATCGCTCCAGCCACTAATATATGCACGTTGTTGCAAGGATGAAAATCTACTAGGAGAGACGGTATGGTGAACTGGAAAAAGAATACTCTGATGCGAAATGCTGCTTTAGCTGGAGCGGGCATCACCGCAGGTTCGATCGCGTTCCTCTCTTCCAGTTACGCCCAAAACGCGAATTTTCCCGACACACAGAACTATTGGGCGCAACCGTTTATCGCTGCATTAGCAAACCGCAACATTGTTCAAGGCTATCCAGACGGAACCTACCGCCCGAATGAAACCGTCGATCGAGATGAATTCGCCGCAATGTTGAGAGCCGCCTTCAACGAACCCGCAGAACGCCGCATCGGAAGTGGCAGCGACTTCAACGACGTTCCCCAAGGATATTGGGCGGCTCCTGCGATCAAAGAAGCTTACCAGGCAGGATTTATGAGTGGCTATCCCGGTGGTAATTTCCGCCCTCAGCAACCTGTGACCAGAGCCGAAGCGTTAGCCTCTCTAGCACAAACGCTCAATCTCAACTCAAAAGTACCAGCTAACACTCAATCGGCTGCGGCTCCGAACAATCAAACCACCGCACAAGCTCCGAATAATCGATCGACTGCACAAGCCACTCCCCAACCGCGCCGCCGAGTGATGTTACCGCTGGCTAGTTTGGCATTGCTTCAGCCGTTTGTCACTCCGGTTCGTCAAGCTGCTGCTGCGCTTCCGGTTCAGCCACAATCGACCCCGCCTCAAACTGCTGCTGCGAAAGCCAGCACTCCCCAAACTCAATCTCGTCCGCTTCAATTAAAGGAGTTCTACACGGATGCCGATCGCATTCCCCAATTTGCAACTTGGGCAGTCGAGAGTGCAACGCGATCGAACGTCGTAGTAAACCATCCGAATGTGCGTGAACTGAATCCCCAACGTCCTGCCACTCGTGGAGAAATTGCAGCATTCGTGCATCAAGCGTTAGTGAATCAAGGAAAGTTACCTGCTTTAGGGCAAGATGTTCCGGCTTCTCAGTATGTCGTGAGAGCCGAGAACATTGTGCAATCCAAGAAATAGTGTTCTAGGGTTCGACGATCGCATTCGACAGGAGCATTGTTCGAGACTGCTCCTGTCGAATGCGTCGTGTCAGTTATTAGCAGCTAGAGCGAGCTTTTTCGTGCTGTTTTTGGTGCGAGTTTCGGCACTTTTGCGAACGCGATCGCTTTTCCGAGTTCCGCCTGCCATTTCGTATTCGCGGCTGTTATTGCCGTATTTTGCGCTCACTCCTTGCAAGAGTTGATCGAGCAAATCACCCATGTCGCGCTCCATTTGATCAATCTCTTGTTTTGCAAGGTCAAGGGCTGCGATCGTATCGTTGTATTCGTTCAATTTCGCGGTTAATTTCTCGATTTGCTCCTGGAGATCTGGAACACTGCGATTGTTACCAAAGCTTAGATAGGGATCGATCGCTTTGAGCTTCATGATCCGCAGTTGTCCTTTGTCGAGAATGCGAGATTTGCGCTGTGTGCGTGGCATAAGTTGAACTGCTCCCTGAGCAATAAATGTATATTGCTAGTGTGTCTGTTGTGGGTTGCAATTCGGTTGAGTGAATCGCGCAAAAGAGTGTGAGGTTTTGAAGAAGATTGTCGATCGTGTTTCAGGAGTTTCCGCAGCGAGGTTGTGAGAGCGAGTAAGTTCACTGAGAAAGTTCTGTCATTCACGGTGAATGGTTGGATATTTGTCGCGAATGTTTGAACGTTCATGGTATCGGTTGCGGTTTTCACGAATAATGGCGAAATTTTTACGGTGACAAGCAGGGCGGATACGGTGATAAGAAGCGCAGATACAGTGACAGCGTGAAGAGGTACGACGATCGCGCTCTTTGTTACAAGGTCACTTTGCCTCCATAAGAGAAGTCGATCGATTCTAGATAAAATGAAAAAACATTCCAGGTTAAAATCGCATCATGCAAGTGAAAGACCTAACCACCGACGAACTGAAAGCCTTAATTCGAGAAACGATCGGAGAAATCTTGGAAGAATATATTGAAGACCCAGATGAAGGCAAAGAAATTCGACCTGAAATCAAGCAACAACTCCTGGAGTCTCGTAAGCGTCGTGCCAATGGTGAGCAAGGCATTCCTGCTGAGGAAGTTGCTCAACGATTTGGACTGCCTTGGCAATGAGCTACAGGCTTGAATTTGAACCAGAAGCGATAGAAGACCTCGATAAGCTAGACGAAACACTTCGAGAACGCATTCTCACTAAAACTAACTGGCTGTGTGGGAATTTTGAGCAAATTAAACCTCAAGCTCTGACAGGAGATTTGTCCGACTTCTTTAAGCTACGAATCGGTGACTACCGAGTTTTGTACGATTTTAATCGAGCGGAATAGTTCATCACGATTATTCGCATCAGACATCGAAGAGAGGTTTACCAGTAAGCTTTTCTCAATACCCGCTTCCTCAAAATAGAAAACGCTCGATCATGAGTAATACGCGATCTCGCTCCTCATCACATAGCTACGGAAATAAGCGCTACCAAGTGACGATCGTTAACTCCTTCACTTTTACAAACTCTCGATCGCCAGTCACCAAGCTTGCTACATTCTGAATTGCGATCGCTGCAATCATCGCATCCGGTAACTTCAATCGATATTGTTGGCGAACCTCAACAATTTTCTGAATCAACAAAGCGTCACTTGCCATCAAGCCCACAACCTCTACCCGTTGCAGAAACTGTTGAAATAGCTTGCGATCGCTTCGACTCAGTCCAACAAACGCGCTAAATTCAATCTGACTAATAATTGAAATTCCAACCCAGTCTGCTCCTTGCAACAGTTGAACCAGTTGGGCTTCGCCTTTTAGCAATGCTGAGATTGCATTCGTATCGAGCAAATAGCGATTACCACTCATCCCGCAGCGTCCTCTGCATTGACACTGCATCACCTTGCCACTCTAACTGTCCCGCCAAATCCGAAAAATCATAAGCGGGTTTCTGTCCAGACTCAGACGAACTTGGATTAAGAATCACCACAATGTCCACCTGCCCAGACGATAGCGCTGTCGGAATATCCAAGCGCAAGTTTCCAGATTCGTCGATCGTTGTCGTGAATTTAAGGACTTCCATTGCAGAGGCAGTGAGTGAGATTAGCTTAATTCTAGAACTTAAAATCTCTCAAAGCACGTCGATTCTATGTGCGATCGCTCTCCTCATTGCATGGCTACGGAAATAACCGCGATCGCAACCAGTCAATCGCATAAACTGAAGATGTGACCCGGTTCCTAATTCTTGAACTTGTATGAACATTACGCTGAATTCAGAGCAAGCAGAACTCTTACGATCGCAATTAGCAAGTGGGCGATTTCGTGATCCAGATGAGGTGATTTACGAAGCCCTCAAGCTAATAGCCCAACGAGAGCAGCGTTTAGAAGAACTGCGGCAGAAAATAGCGATCGGAACCGAGCAGATTCAAAACGGGCAAGTCGTAGATGGCGAAACGGTTTTTGCAAAGTTACAAGAGAAATGATGGGATGAATGTTGTACGGTGTGATCAGCGAATATCAAGACTTAGAATCACTGTTCGATGGATAAAGGAAGCGATCGCCATAACCTCGTACAGCGATCGCTCAATCTGACAAAACTTTAAGTTTTCCACCAATCAAGGTGTTCCCGGTTTGGGCTTGAAAGTAGAAGCCACGTGCAATTCTTTCAATTGTTTGTCATCGACACCAGACGGGGCACTCGTGAGCAAACAACGCGCCTGCTGTGTCTTCGGAAAGGCAATCACATCACGAATCGACTCTTCACCGGATAACAACATCACCCAGCGATCGATACCGTAAGCCAATCCCCCATGCGGCGGCGCACCATATTCAAACGCCTCTAACAAGAAGCCGAATTTGTTCTGTGCTTCCTCTTCAGAAATGCCGATCGTTTCAAACACTTTTGCTTGCAGTTCCGGTTGATGAATCCGCACGCTACCACCACCGACTTCAAAGCCGTTAAACGCTAAGTCATACGCCTGAGCGCGGGCGGTTTTGAGATCATCGACATCATCGGGGTGAGGAGCCGTGAATGGATGGTGCAAAGCCTCTAAGCGTTTCTCGTCTGCATTCCACTCGAACATTGGGAAATCGACGACCCAGAGCAGATTCATCTTGTCTGGATCAATCATGCCGAGTTCGTTGCCGAGATACTGGCGTAAGCGATCGAGTGTTTTATTCACAGTCGCCGCATCACCCGCCGCGAACAATAAGAGATGTCCCGGTTTCGCATTGGTGCGCTTGAGAATCTCTTGTTTCTGAGCATCGCTGAGATTGTCTTTGATCGCGCCGATCGTATCAATCTCACCATCTTCGCGCACTCGAATGTAAGCGAGTCCCCGTGCTCCAGCTTCTGATGCTTCTTTGAACACATCGCCGCCCGGTTTGATTCGCACATTCGAGATCGCATCATTTCCATTCGGAATCGGCAGAATTTTAACGAGTCCACCTTTTTTCACGGAGTCCGAAAAGACTTTGAAGCCGCAATTCTCGACCACATCGGAAACATTCACAAGCTCTAAACCGAATCGGGTATCTGGCTTATCGCTCCCATATCGATCCATTGCTTCGGCATAAGTTAACCGTGGGAATGGACGTGGGATTTCGACTCCTTTGATTGTCTTGATGATGTGACACACTAAGCGTTCATTCAACTCCAGAATTTCTTCTTGCGTCATGAAGCTCATTTCCATATCAAGCTGCGTAAATTCAGGCTGACGTTCCGCACGAAGATCTTCATCCCGGAAACAACGAGCGATTTGGTAATAGCGATCGAGTCCCGATACCATCAACAATTGCTTAAATAACTGCGGCGATTGCGGCAACGCATACCACTCACCTGCATTCACCCGTGATGGAACGAGATAATCTCGCGCACCTTCGGGAGTCGATCGCGTCAAAATCGGCGTTTCCACTTCGACAAATCCTTCACTGTCTTCGAGGAATCGCCGCATTGATTTGATCAATTGATGACGTAGTTGGAGATTGCGACTCATGCGATCGCGTCTCAGATCTAAATAGCGATACTTCAGCCGCAGATCTTCCCGTACTGATTCACTTTCAGCCGCAGACACTTGGAAGGGTAACTGTTTGCGAACTGCATTGAGAATTTCGATTTCATCCGCGTAGATTTCGATTTCTCCGGTTGGAAGCTTTGGATTCAGCGATTCGTCGGGACGCTTCGTGACCCGTCCGACGATCTTAATCACATATTCATTCCGCAGATCGCCCGCTGCTTTGTAAGAATTCGGAGTGCGATCGGGATCGCTCACCACTTGAACAATGCCTTCACGATCGCGTAAATCGATAAAAATCACATACCCGTGGTCACGTCGTCGATCCACCCATCCATAAAGAGTGACCGTTTCACCAATATTGCTTGCTCGAAGTTGACCACAGTACAGGGTACGCATATCGCTTAAAAAAAGGGGCTGAAAATTAGAAAACCTCCTCATTATGCCGTATCTAGGACACGATCGCGAACGATATTTCGATCGAGATTCACGATGTTAAGCACTGTCACATTTCGCTACTTTGTCACGGATCAACCGATAAGGTCATAAGTGTAAGGAATCGCTCAACATCATAAAAACCATCAACAACCACATTAGCAAGCTTGCTTAAAAAACTGAGGTTTATGCTATGGAAGCACAAAGACTGGCGCACGAAGCCGCCCGACTCGAAGCCTTGAAGCAGTACCAGATTTTAGATACGCCACCAGAGCAAACCTACGATGACTTTACTTTATTAGCTTCCTATATCTGTGAAGTTCCGATCGCGCTCATCAGCCTACTGGATGCTGAACGACAGTGGTTTAAGTCCAAGGTGGGCTTAGACGTGAATCAAACCGCGCGAGATATTGCCTTTTGTCATGCGATTTTGACCCACGAAACCCTAATCGTGAACGATGCCTTTTTAGACGATCGCTTTGTGGATAATCCTCTCGTTACCGCTGACCCAAGCATTCGATTTTATGCAGGTGCGCCGCTCGTGACTCCAGAAGGACACATTCTCGGTTCGCTTTGTGTCATCGATCGCAAGCCACGAGTGTTGACCGACGGGCAGAAAACAGCACTAGAGGCACTGGCGCGTCAGGTTGTGACCCAACTAGAACTTCGACGAGTTTCGGCACAGCTTGCTGAAGCGCTTAATCGAATCAAGCTGATGGAAGGATTGATTCCAATCTGTTCTTACTGCAAAGGCATTCGGGATGATCAAGGCTATTGGTCAACCGTTGAGAAGTTTATCAAGCAGCATTCAGATGTCGAATTTACTCACGGCATTTGCGATAAATGTTTGAAAAAGCATTTTCCGAAAATAGCAGAGCGCTGTGGCTCGAAAACAGATTGAGCACGATCGAGAAAATAGCAGTAAACTTGTTCTTGCTGAGGGTGGTAACTGATATGCCGCGATTTCTTCATCTTGCCGATGTTCACTTAGGATTCGATCGCTACGACAGCAAAGAACGCACGAAAGATTTTTATCTGGCGTTTGAGGATGCGTTGCAGAAATACGCGATCGACACCAACGTCGATTTTGTAATTATCGCGGGCGATTTGTTTGAACACCGCATTATTCAGCCGAATATTCTGAATCAAGCCAAAGTCTGTTTTCAGTTGCTGAAAGAAGCTCAGATTCCCGTGATTGCGATCGAAGGAAATCACGATAATCGCCCGTATGGAACCGTGACGAATTGGCTGAAGTACTTAGCAAATGATGAATTAGTGATTCTGCTCGAACCCGATCGCGGCGAAGAAGGCGGAATGGTTTATGAAATGTGGAACGGGGAAGCAGGCGGATATATTGATCTCGATTGTGGGGTGCGAGTGTTGGGGTCGCGTTGGTATGGCGCTTCAGCACCGAGAGCGATCGAGCGATTATCAGAAGCAATTCAACAACTGCCACCGAGTCCAGGACATACTGTAATGCTCTTCCACCAAGGGCTAGAAGGTCAGATTGCACGATATCAGGGAGCGATGCGGTATAACGATTTACTTCCACTTAAAGAAGCAGGAGTCGATTATCTTGCACTCGGACACATTCATAAGAGCTACACCGAGCAAGGTTGGATCTTTAATCCTGGATCAACGGAAGCGAACAGCGTCGAGGAAGCAAACTACGATCGAGGCGTTTATCTGGTTGAACTGAGCGATCGAGGCATTGATGCTCAACTGAAAACCGATTACTATCAGCGTCCTTGGGTCAGGTTAAAACTTAAAGCACGCGGACAAGAAAGCACCGAAGAAATTGAACAAAGCGCGATCGCACTGGTGCAATCTGCCATTCAATCCGGTCAACTCAATCCAGAACTTCAGCCGATGGTGGAACTGCGAATCGAAGGACAAGTCGGATTCGATCGCTTAGATCTCGATGTCCGCACCCTTCAGCAGCATCTCAAGCAACTGAGTCAAGCCTTGATTTTCTTGCTGAAATACGAGGCGGATTCGGTGGAATATGCGTCCCCGATCGCTGAAGATGCCAGTCGTCTCCAGATTGAGCAGGAAGTTTTTACTGACATTCTTTCAGGACACAATCACTACAAAAATCGAGCGAGTGAGTTAGCCAAAGGATTGATTGGACTAAAAGAAATGCAGCTAGAAGCGCGATCCGAAGACGAGCTTTATCAATTTGTCGAGGAACTTCTAGGAAGCACTTAGTCTAGAGTGTGCTTTCCTGCCATAGACAATCGCACCGAAACCCGTCAGATACATTAGCAAACTGTAGACCGCAGCGGGGACAGCCATATCAGGATTATTTAATAGTCCTGCGGTAATCGCGATCGCCAACGTTCCATTCTGAATTCCGACCTCGATCGCAATACAAATCTGCTGTGCTAGAGATAATCCAAATATCTTCCCAGCCGAAAAGCCGACCACGGTTGCCAATAGATTAAGCAGCAATACGCCAATTCCGACCTGAACAATAAATCCCGGCAGATTGCTTCCTTCTCGGATCAATAGCAATGTGATAATCAACGCCAACAAACCCAGCGCAATTCGTCCCATTTGCTTCTCTAGGCGTTTTGCTGTCAGGGGAAAGCGATCGCGCACAAACATTCCGATTGCAATCGGTAGCAAAGTGATGAGGAAAATTTGCAGCATCGTTTGACCGATTGGAAGTGCGATCGCAGCACTCTGACCCAAAAAGTACCGCAGCGCAAGATTCGTAAAAATCGGAATCGTAAACACGGTTACAATGCTACTGACTGCTGTAAGCGTGACTGATAAAGCGACATCGCCTTTCGCGAGATAAGTAATTAGATTCGAGGATGGACCACCCGGACGGACTGCCAGCACAATTAAACCCACTGCGATCGCGGGTTGCATCGGCACAATCAAAGTAATCAATGCACCCATTAACGGCAATAGCAAAACTTGACAGACCGTTCCAACGGCAACGGCTTTTGGGTCGCGAGTAATGCGGCGAAAATCATCTGGGACGAGGCTTAATCCCATTCCTAACATCACGATCGCTAACGCCAACGGCAATAAAACAGAAGTAAATAGATTGCTCTGCATGATGATAGATGACAAGAGGGACAATCAAGCCTGTATTGTCTCACCTTCTATAGCAACATAAAAACTTTCAACTCTACTATTGAGGAAAATTTTGAATAGACGTAGATCTATTAATATCAATAGAAACTGTAATTAGTTTGGTGAAACATTAGTCAATGTAGCCTGATACAGTTCAGATCATCGAGATCTATCTAGCTCACCCGTCGCAATCATTCTCAAAGCTTCGTGAATGTTATTCGACGGAATTTTCCCTTTCCTAACACTGATGAATAACGTTACCCTTTTTGGTGTGCCTGCGGAAAAAGGTCGCTGGCTTTTTGTTCCGTTAGGCATTATTGCTTTACTTTGTCTTGGAACGGTTTACTCCTGGAGCATTTTCCGAAAGCCGTTGGAATCGCTGTTAAAGATTAATGCGACTGAGAGTTTATTGCCGTTTACGATTCTGCTGGTTGTCTTTGCAATATTGATGCCGATCGCTGGATTTCTAATCGAGCGCTACGGCGTTCGGACGGTCACGGCGGTCGGTGGCATCATTACCGGATTAGGCTATATTTTATCCGGCTTGGATGCAAATGCTTTCACCCTAGTGATTACCTACGGCATCGTCACAGGTGCTGGAATCGGCATTGTGTATGGAGTGCCGCTGGCAGTTGCCGCGAAGTGGTTCCCGGATAAGAAAGGAATCGCACTTGGAACGACCGTGATCGGATTTGGGTTATCACCGCTAATTACTGCACCGATCGCCCGAAACTTGATTGAGACCTACGGAGTGCGGCAGGCTTTCATCATTTTAGGAGCGGTGTTCGCCGCCATCATTGTCTTGGTCGCCTTTACTCTCAAAATGCCGCCTGAAGGTTGGACTCCGAGAGGTTGGACTCCAAGCGCCAAAGCGGTCGCCTCTCAAGGCACGAAAATGTTAGGAACCCAGAGCTTCTACGGACTGTGGATTTGCTACACGATCGGCACGTTTGTAGGACTCGCAGCGATCGGCATCTCTAGCCCCGTTGCACAAGAAATCATCAAGCTCGATCGCGGAACTGCGGCGGCAACCGTTTCTCTGTTTGCAATCTTTAATGGTTTAGGTCGTCCGTTATTCGGTTGGATTAGCGATCGCTTTTCTCCAAAGACAGGCGCAATCATTTCGTATGTGCTGATTTTGATTGCATCGATTCTGATGATCAACGCTCAAGCCGGACAAGTTGCAACGTATCTCACCGCCTTTTGTTTGTTCTGGCTGTGTTTAGGTGGATGGTTAGCGATCGCGCCTACAGCAACAGCGACATTGTTTGATGCGAACAACTACGCGAAGAACTATGGGATCGTGTTCACCGCTTACGGAGTTGGTGCTATCTTTGGAACCATCTTAGCCGGACAAATCAAAGATACATTTGGTAGCTATACCTTGTTCTTTTATCCGACTGCAATTTTAGCGATCGTCGGAATCATCATCGCAACGTTTATGTTGAAACGTCCGAGAACGGCGACCGTCACAGAACACGATCGGTCGATGGCATAATTATCCAAAAGTCATCGTTCCACCGCGAAATCCTGGTAGAGACGATTCGCCGAATCGTCTCTACACGTCGTCGGGTCAACGCAAAATTTGTCGCGTTCATTTTGGGATTACGCGATCGCGAATTGTGGACATTGCACTCCATAGGTTTTCCGCCCCACTGCTTCTGCGACAGGCTTGATACTGCGAACCAACTGTGTCATTGCCTCGATCGAGAGTGCCTGCTGTGCATCCGATACCGACTGATCTGGCTCTGGATGACTTTCCACAATCAATCCATCTGCACCACATGCGATCGCCGCTCTCGACAAATCAGCAATCAGTTCGCGCCGCCCCGCTGCATGACTCGGATCAACAATCACAGGCAGATGAGTTAACTGTTTCAAAGCCACCACCGCACCGAGATCGAGCACATTGCGAGTGTAATTATCGAAGCTGCGAATTCCCCGTTCACACAGCACCACGTTGGGATTGCCGTGGCTCATGACATACTCGGCTGCCATGACGAATTCCTCAATAGTCGCTGCCAGTCCGCGCTTCAGTAAAATCGGCTTTCCAGCTTGTCCCAGTGCCTTGAGCAAATCGAAATTCTGCATATTGCGGCTCCCGACTTGTAGCATATCCGCATAAGCCGAAATCTCCTCAATCTGCGAAATTGCCATCACTTCGGTCACAACTGGCAAATCATATCGCTTGCTCACCGATGCAAGAATTTCCAATCCTTCCAAACCCGCCCCCTGAAAAGCGTAAGGGGAAGTGCGCGGTTTGTACACACCTCCCCTTAATGCTTGAATCGGAGCCGATTTGAGTTCACGAGCCACGGTCTCCATCTGCGTCAAACTTTCGACGGCACAAGGACCGCCGATGATGACGATTTCTTGACCCCCGATCGCGACTTCTTTGGACAGAGACACGATCGATTGATGGTCGGGATTCGATTTGCGGACTAGTTTTGCATCTTTCATGGTGAAACTCCTGTAAGTAGAATGAAAAACAAAAAACCCGGAGCCTTGGAGGGTTCCGGGTTGGTCAATCGCACAGCAACGAACTCACCCAGAACGCCTTTGGGTAAAAAAGTAAAAACCGTAAAACCAGGAAGTGAGGTGAGTCATTGCGTTGAAGAATTTAGGACATTAAAAAACCGCAGATGTTACTCTGCGGCTCACCGGACGGACACATGAGGATTTACCTCGCCGGGTGAGCCGCCGATCGCCAAAAAAAGTAAAAGTAGGAAACGCTGTAACGCATTTGCTAGAGTGGCGATAAAGTTCAATATCCAGAACCGTAACAGACCGATCCGGGAGAAGTCAAGTCCCCCGATCGGGGAATCTCACTAAACCGAGCAATATTGCTTTGGTAAGATAGATGTAGTGATGTAAAGCAGACCGATGACAAAGCGAACTTCGCCAGAGGATTTGCAAAACTGGGATGATGCCCAAGACATTGATCATTTGGTGCAGGACAAACGCGCCCACAAACGTGCCACCCCTGCGAAAGGTCGCCGTCGCAATCGTCGGTATGAGAATCGATTGCTCAAAGCACAACTAGAAAATGATGACTATGAAGAGTGAGGATCGTCGAGTTGAGCCGCAAGCTGACGAACGGTTTCTAAAGTATCAATTTCTTCAGCGGGTTTGTCTGATCGGATGCGAACAATACGCGGAAATCTGAGGGCATAGCCGCTCTTGTGTCGCTTGGAAACTTGAACGCGATCGAAGGTCACTTCCAGAACGATCTTCGGCTCGACAGTTCGCACTCGACCATGAGCAAATTCCTGAATGGTATGTTCCTTGAGCCAATCAGATAGTTCTTGCACTTCTACATCAGTCAATCCTGAGTAAGCTTTACCCACATTGAGCAAAGTTGGGTCAGTCTCACTTGCTCGGACAGCAAACGTATAATCTGAAAGGAATCTGCTGCGTTTTCCGGTTCCGACTTCTGCGGCTGTGATGACGACATCGAGCGTTGCAATCGCACGTTTCACTTTCAGCCAATCTTTCCCGCGCTTTCCAGGCTTGTAGCTTGATTGTAAGTGCTTCACCATCAAGCCTTCATTTCCGCGATCTCGTGCCGCTTGGAATTCTTGCTCTAATTTGCTGACATCTACAAATCGTTGAGAATTCGCTGTTTTTAGTCGAGAGGTATCGAAGTGAAGGGATTCTAGAAGCGATCGACGAACTGCGTATGGTTCTTCAATCAGCACTTTTCCATTGCAATACAGAATGTCATACGCTACAAAAGCAACCGGAACCGACTGCAATAGTTCATCAGTCAAAGTTTTTCGCCCCAATCGTTTCTGCAATTCCTGAAAAGGCAGAATGCGTTCACCTTGAATTGGAACAATCTCACCATCTAAAATCAAACCTGAATCGGTCTCAACTGTTGCAAGCGATTCGACTAAATCAGGAAATGTATTTGTGATTTCATCTAAGGTTCTGGAGAATAATGCAACTCGAACATTGTCGATCGTGGTTCCATGCAGCGATCGATCCGAACTCTCTGAACCAATGTGAACTTGTGCTCGAATGCCATCATATTTATCTTCAACGGCAAAGCCTTCAGGCATTCGGCTGCTAATTTCCGCAAACTCTTCGACGGGACTCGCCAGCATAAATTTAATCGGATGGAATAGGTTCATCCGAGCCGTATCAAGCTGATTGTGTCGTGCGAGTACCGCTGTTTCTCCGACATCTCCGGTCAGCATGTTTACCCACTGAATCTTGCCGACAGGTTGACTTGCTAAACGTGCGATCGCATCTTCGACTGCTCCTTCTCGCAATCCAATCCGCAAGTCCCCAGACATCAATTTGATCAAATACTTCGCTTCGAGTGCAGTCGCCCGTTTCAGCAATTCAACAATGCCTGCAATCTTCTTTTTATTTCCACGGATTTCGACCAAGGCTGCAAAGGCTTCTCCCACTTCAGACAGTCGCAGCGATGGCAACATTGCATCTGATAGCACATCAGCCGCAACATCTCCTAGATCACCCCGCTTGACTAACTCTGCTTGTAGTGTGTCTGGTTCTGCTCCACTCACAATGACCAGCGCACTCATCAGTGCAGAACCACCAATGTGTAAGACTCGTTGATCAAATTGCGGAAAGGTAGACCCTGCAAAATATCGTGCTGCTAGTCGCAGATCTTCATCTTCTAATGTTGTGAAATAGTTCCCTAGAATGGCAGCTTTAGTGAGTCGCTTTGTCGTTGCAGCAATTTGTTCAGCAGCGATCGCGAATTGATGAAACGCATCAACGGTAATAGAATCAACAGAAATCGGAGTCAACATTCACAGTTTCAAGTGCAATAAACTCTATCTAACTAGAATTGCTGCTGTGTTGCCTCTTTCAAACGACTGAGCGATACACAAATGCTTCAGAAGGCTGATCAAACGCTGATTGAATCTGCTCATGATGCGGTGAGAGATGACAAACCGGATCGGTTGCTTGTGCATCTTGAGCGAGTAGGAAAGCTTGACAGCGACAACCGCCCCAATCGATCGTTTTGCGATCGCAACTCTGACACGGTTCAGGCATCCAATCTGTCCCACGAAATCGATTCATTCCCGACGATTCAAACCAAATCCAGTCAAGGGAATAATCTTGCACATTCCCAAATTCAAGATTCGGAATCGCCATTGCAGCTTGACATGGTAAACCATCGCCAGTCGGTGTCACAATTAGAGTCCGATTACCCCAACCACCCATACAAGGCTTGGGATACTGAGCATAATAGTCTGGAATCACATAGAGAATTCCCATTCCAATTTTGCCGCGTTGTTGAGCCGCTTTCACAACCTGTTCCGCATGAGTTAATTGTTCAGGTGTAGGCAACAATGCACTTCGATTTTGTAATGCCCATCCATAGTACTGAGTGTTTGCCAGTTCAACGCGATCGGCATGCAGTTGTTCTGCGAGAAGTAGCATTTCTTCAATACGATCGAGGTTCTGACGATGCAGCACAAAATTCAAAGTCAGCGGAAAGCCTAACGCTTTGACTAGTCGAGCCGTTGCTAGTTTTTGATCAAACGATCGCGTTCCTGCAATGCGATCGTTCTCTTGCGCTTGACTATCTTGAACACTGATCTGAACGTGATCGAGTCCTAATTCTTTTAGCTTTGTCGCTCGTTCTGGAGTTAATAACGTTCCAGCCGTAACTAATGTTGTATAAAGTCCTAATTCTGCCGCAGTTTCGACTAGAAGTTCTAGATCGCTTCGCAGTAAAGGTTCTCCGCCCGTGAGTCCCAATTGCAGAACGCCTAACTGTCGAGCCTGCTGAATCACTCGTAACCAATCTTCGGTGGAAAGCTCTTGTCGGTAATCGCTCAAGTTCTTTGGATTGGAACAATACGGACAGCGCAACGGACAGCGGTAGGTGAGTTCTGCAACTAAACTAAACGGACGGGGAATTTCATTCATGGATCAATCCTCGCTCTTGAATACGATCGATGAACTGATACACATCAGCCTCGACGATTTGATCAAACTGCCTTTTGAGTTCTGAAATGATTTGGTCGATCGTATGGTGTCGATCGCACCGTTCTAAGATTGCTAAAGCCGTTCGATTCAGCTTAATTGCCCCTTCAGGAAACAATAAAAAATGTTGTTGTCGCACTTCATCCCAAAACAGCCGCACCCCACAAGCGAGACACGGTGAACTATTCCCGTTCATGTTGAACTCCCGGACGAGTATCACCCCGATCGATGGCTTCTAACTGACTCCACAGCAAATCACACTTAAAGATCAATGCCTCAACGGCTTTCTGCTGCATTTCTAGAGTTTGACAATGTTGCAGCACTAAATTGAGCGCGTATCGGGCATCTTGAGGCGCTTGATGCAATCGGGTTCGGAAATAATCGAAGCCTTTTGGATCAATCCAGGGATAGTACTTTTCGAGCGCCACTAAGCGATCGCGAATTGCATCGGGTCCAAATAACTCCGTCAGTGAAGATGCGATCGACTCAATCCAAGGTTTCGTTTTGCAGAAATTCACATACGCATCGACCGCATAACGCACACCCGGTAAAACTTCCTGATCATTTAACAGTCGATCGCGGGACAATCCGACTGCTTCACCCAATCGCAACCAGGCTTCGATTCCGCCTTCTCCGGCTGCGCGACCATCGTGATCAATAATGCGTTGAATCCATTCGCGCCGGACTTCATGATCTGGACAGTTCGATAGAATTGCAGCATCTTTCATCGGAATACTGCGCTGATAATAAAAGCGATTAATCACCCAACGTCGAACCTCTTCGGGCGTGAGTTCTCCTGCATTCATTCGCTGATGGAACGGATGTAAATGATGATAGCGGCGATGTTGCTGACGAAGCACATTCTCGAATTCTTCAGGCGACCAGCGTTGGGGGATAACTTGGGGCGAAGTGAGCATGAATTGTTTCTCAGAGCGTAAACATTAAACCGTCATAGCCGATCTCAATCCCTTGATCCTCAACAGTTTTGCGCTCCGGAGAATCGGGAATGTGAATCGGATTCGTGTTATTGATATGCACTAGAATTTTTCGGGAAGTTGATAGCTGTGCAAGCTTGCTCAAACTACCTTCTTCTCCAGAGAGCGGTAAATGCCCCATTTGAAGCGCCGATCGCGTTCCCACACCCATCGCAGGTAGCTCATCGTTCGTCCAGAATGTGCCATCAATGAGAATGCAATCACTCGACTCAAATCGCTGTTGCATCGTATCATCGATCGCTGCTAATCCGGGCGCATACGTCAGAACACCGCCTGTAATGCGATCGCGAATCGTTAATCCAACTCCCCACACTTCATCCACTGTCGCCTGCATATACTTCGGCGGTTTCGATGACAGTGCAAACGCTTCAATGTCTAGCTCAGGTGAAATGAATGCTTCAATCGGCGACCAATTGACACCCGAATAATTTTGCAAAGTCGAGAGCAATGGATAGCCTGTAGTTAATGCCAATTTGACAGACACAGGGCTATAAATCCTCAACGGTTGCGAAGATTCTCTCAGCAGAATTAAACCTGTCGTGTGATCGATCTCGGCATCGGTCAGAATAATGCCAGCAAACGGAATCGATCGCGCTTCTTGCTCAACAAAACAGTTTTGCGATCGCATCGATTCAATTTGCTGACGAACATCCGGTGATGCGTTGATCAAAAACCAGTCGCCAGTGCTTGATCGAATTGCGATCGAGGATTGCGTCAAGGATTTTGCCTTCCCCGATCGACTCGTTTCGCAGCTTAGACAGCGACAGTTCCATTGAGGAAAGCCGCCGCCCGCTGCTGCTCCTAGAATCCTCACGATCATTAGCTGGTTGGCTCCAATCGCCACAACACCCCATCATCGGTAATGAAGTAAATTAAGCCATCTGGACCTTGGGACACATCGCGCACCCGTTGACCGATCTTGATCGCTTCCTGGTTGCGAACATTCCCTTGAGCATCAAGCTCGATCCGCTTCAGGTCACGCGAGACCAATCCAGAAGAGAACAGATTTCCCTTCCATCTAGGAAAGCGATCGCCTGTGTAGAATAACAATCCACCCGGAGCCGTCGCGGGAGTCCAAACCACTTTCGGATCGACCATTCCTGGACGCGATCGCTCTTTTGTAATCTCGTCGCCCCAGTACTCTTTACTATGCGTGACGACGGGCCATCCATAGTTCTGACCCGCTGCTAAGAGATTCAATTCATCGCCGCCCTGTGAACCATGTTCCGATGCCCAAATGCGATTTGAGGTCGGATCAACTGCCATTCCTTGAATGTTCCGATGCCCATAGCTCCAGACTGCCGGGTCAGCACCCGACTTGTTCACAAATGGATTATCACGCGGCACAGTCCCATCATCGTTCAATCGCACCACTTTCCCCAAGCGACTGCGAAGATTTTGAGCCTGTTTGCGAATTAGCTCACCTTCCAGCGAAACCGGAGGATTGCCACCATCCCCGATCGACACGAGCATCGTATTGTCCGGCAGCCAAACAATCCGCGATCCGAAGTGTTGCGTCCCTGATTTAGTTTGATTCACTTCAAAGATCGTTTTCACATCGCGTAAGGTATTGCCATCGAGAATCGCTCTCGCAACACGAGTTCGATTCGCCTCTGGAGTCCCATGCGAATAAGTGAGATAGATCAATCGATTCTGAGCAAATTGGGGATGAATCGAAACATCCATCAAGCCACCTTGACCTTGATACATCACCGATGGAACGCCTGAGATCGCAGTCGGCTCCAATTTGCCATTATTGACGAATCGCAACTTACCTGCCTTCTCTGAAACCAACAGTCGCCCATCAGGAAGCCACGCCATTCCCCAAGGACGTTCAAGCCCGTTCAAAACTTCTTTGGTACGATAACCCTGTGCGGCTCCGTTAGTTGAAGCCACTTGAGTCGCTGTTCCAGTTGGGGTAGCCGAAGAAATCGAATCTCCAGGCAATAAAGTGCAGGCAGAGATTGAAAGCCCGATCGCCGCGCTCCCGATTCCGAGCGCAATCCGTTTAATTGAAGTCATGATCGATAGTCTCGCTTACTGCCAGTGATAGACATAAGCGGTCACTTCCAAGCATAGATCGAGTTCTTCGATCGAGGGTTTTTCCCAGTCCGCAGAAGTCCGAATCGGCAACCGTGAATCGGTCTGGGCTTCTGAAGTCGTTTGCGGTGAAGGTTGAGCGTGATTCTGCGATGCCATGACTAATCTCCTAACTGCTTACTACGTCGTAACAATCGTCTCCTGAGTTCTATCGCAAAAATGCAAAATTCGACAACTCATGTCGATCGAGTTAACAACAACTTTTTGCTTTGAAGAAAGGCTTAAACTATCATAGACTCTGATTGATGGGTATCGAGATCACAAACTCAGAGCCTCTGCCCAGTTCAGAATGAACTTCGATCGAGCCTCGATGTTTTTCGACAATAATTTGACGCGCGATCGACAATCCAAGTCCAGTTCCTTTGCCAACCGTTTTTGTCGTAAACAGATGATCAAAAACTTGCGATTTTACATCATCAGGCATTCCTTTACCATTATCTCGAAGACGAATTTCAACGGTGTTTTGATCAATCTGTGCGGTTTGAATCGTAATCATCTGATGAGATTGCTGGGATTCGTCGAACACGTCGATCGCATTTGCGAGAATGTTCATAAATACCTGATTAAGTTGTCCAGGAAAGCATTCAATGTTCGGAATGGTTCCATAGTTCGTCACTACTTCAATGGCAGGACGATGCTCATTCTCTTTCAGGCGATATTTCAGAATCAGAATCGTACTATCAATGCCCTCATGAATGTTTGCAACGATCGCATTTTCGGTATCTGCACGAGAAAAAGTTCGGAGACTGCTACTGATCGATTTAATCCGATCGATCGCCGTTTTCATTGAATTCAGTAACTTCGGTAAGTCTGCTTTCAAGAACTCTAGATCAATCTCTTCTGCGTGAGCTTCCATTGTTTCAGAATTCGGATACTGTTGCTCGTACAGTTCTAAATGCTCTAGTAAGTCTTGCACAAAGTCTTTTGCATTGGTGATACTGCCATTGAGAAACCCAATCGGATTGTTAATCTCATGCGCCACACCTGCGACTAGATTGCCTAATGCTGACATTTTTTCAGCTTGGATTAACTGAGCTTGACTATCTCTGAGAGCCGCTTCAGCCTGCTTACGGTCAGTCAGATCGCGCCAAATTCCATGTAGAATCGGCTGATCATCGAACGTAATCACGGTTAAAATGATTTCTAACCAAATCGGCTGACCGTCTGCCTTTCGAGCAAGCCACTCAAATCGATGACTCCCCTTCTCGAAAGTCAAAGTGACGACTTCACTTGCAACTCCGATCGAGGTTCTTCCATCAGCTTGTCGTTCAGGAGAGATATCCGAAGGACTCAAGCCAATTAACTGTTCTTTCGCGGCAAATCCCAACAGTTTAATTGCTGCTTGATTGCAATCGATAAAGATCATTCGCTCTGGATCAAAAATGAAAGTTGCATCCGCAGATTGCTCGAATAATTTGCTTAATCGCTTCTCAGATCGCTCTAATGCCGCCGCTTTATCTTGAATACAAGCAAACAATCGGGCATTCTCGATCGCGATCGCCGCCTGTCCTATCAAAATGTTGACTGTTTCCAAGCGATTGTGCGTGAATGCCCCTCTGACTAAATTATTCTCTAAATACACCAATCCAATGAACTTTCCTTGATAAAGAATCGGAGTACAAAGCAAAGATTTTGGAGAGTAACTTAGTACATAAGGATCGCTTGCACAAATCGTCTCAACGGTTGCATCCGTGAACACGATCGCACTTTGAGTTCGCTCTACATACTGCAATACGGTTAATGGAAAATCTTGGCTTTGAGCCAGCGGAATTGCTTCGACAATCACTTCTGAAGCATCTTGATTCGTATCTGCAACTTCGATAAACAGTTCACCATCTCGCTCTAGAACAATGCAACCCTTTTGCGATCCTGCATTTTCTAAGATGATATGTAAAAGTCGATCGAGCAGTTGATCAAGCCTCAGTTCGCTTGAAATTGCTTCAGTCGCTTTGATAATTGCCGCGAGATCTAGTAGTTCGGTAGAGGTACTTGTGCTAGTTTTAGTTGAAGAATTTGCAAGCACTCGTTGATTGGCAAGTGTCGTTTCTTGAGAATACTCTAGGCTTGAAGTCACCCTCATGGACGCAACCTTTCCAACTTTAAAGGGTGCGATCGAGCCAGTTGCTTTCCATTCCTCTAAACAACGCTGCAAATCTGCCTGTAAGCCTTTCGCGCTTTGATAGCGATCTTCAGCGTTCTTTGCCATCAGCTTTGTAATGATTTGCGCGATCGCTTCAGGCACTTCAGGATTGATTGCTTGAATCGGAGTCGGTTCTTTCGCTAAATGCCCATGAACAATCTCAAGCGCATCTTCGCCCACAAATGGGACTTGTCCGGTGAGCATTTCATAAAAGGTCACACCCAGCGAATAGAAATCACTGCGATAGTCGATCGAGCAATTGATCCGCCCGGTTTGCTCTGGAGATAGATAAGCTAATGTCCCTTCGAGTTGATTCGGGTGCTTGAGGGCTGAAGATAATTGAGAAGCAATACTAAAATCCATTAATTGAACTTGCATCGATTCAGGACGAATCACAATGTTAGACGGTTTAATATCTTTGTGAATGATGTTGGCTTGATGCAGCTCATGCAGCGTAGAACTGAGTTGAACCGCGATCGAGAGAAATTGCACGATCGAAACTGAACATTGTTTCAGATACTCTGCCAGCGACATCCCGCCACAATCTTTCATCAATAAAACATCACTACCGCCGCAAGTTTCTAGCCCAATCACTTGCACGATGCCAGGAATGTTCAGATCTTTCGTTAACTCATACTGATTGCGAAATCGAGCTTGTTCCTCTACAGTCGGTGCTTCATTTCGCAATCGTTTGAGAATCACCGGAGCTTGATCAGACAGACGAACTGCACGATAGACCAATGTTCTCGAACCGAGATAGAGCGGCTCGATCGCTGAATAGCCATTGACTTTAAGCTGTTGCTCAAACGTTTCGTGCATGGTTCGCTCCTGAAATTTGCTCCGCTGTAGAAAGCTACTCAGAAGATACCCGCGAGACAGAGGTTGCTTTTGGCAGTAAATCACATCAGAAAAGCGATATCGATCACAAAGCTACAATGAATCGTTTTGAGGACAAATTCTTTATTCAGCTTTTTGTAGAACTATTTGCCAAACTAAACCGATCCCGATTAGTCCCAGTCCAATCATCCAGATTTGTCGATCGACCCAAAACGCAAGAAACAGACAGGCGATTAATCCGATCCAAGCAATCCATTTTGGATAGAGTCGATCGCGCTCTGGAACTCGTAACGCTGCAAAGTTCGTAATTGCATAATAAACCAGAACCGAAAAGGCGCTAAACGACCAGGTAATTCGGACATCGCCAATTAGAACTAAAAGCGCGATCGCACTTCCCATGACAGCGATCGCGATATTCGGAGAAGTTCCCGATCGATCCAATCGAGCGACGATCGCGGGCATATCTCGTCTTCGTCCCATCGCAAACAATACCCGCGACAATCCTAGAATCAAGTTCAATAGCACTCCCAATGTCGCTGTCATCGCGCCAACTGCCAGAATTAGACCACTTCCAGGAGTTCCAAAACTTTGTGCAGCAACTTCGAGCGGTGCAACTTGATTACTCGTGACATTCCCTAAAACATCTGCACCGACGACCCCAATTCCAACGAGTGCAACACTGAGATAGAGTGCCATTGTTAGCCCCAAAGTCACCACGATCGCACGAGGAATGGTTCGCTGAGGTTCTTGAACTTCTTCGCCCATTGTCGCAATTCGTCCATATCCGGTATAAGCCACGAACATTAGCGCAGTCGCTTGTAGAATCGCTTGAATCGGCTGATCCGTATTCGGTAAGAACGGCGAGAAGTTTGCGAATTGATTGGTGAGAACGATCGGGAATCCAAAGATGACGAAAAACAACAATGAGAGCAGCGTGATTGAAACGATTACAATGTTGACCGCATTCGATCGACGAATTCCCCCCAATACAACAAAGGTAAGAACAATCACGGCAATCACTGCGATCGGAACCAGCAAGCTACCATTATCCATGCCTAGAACATTCAAGAGATAGCCTGCAAATCCGAGTGCTGATGTCGCCGCAGACGCGGATTTTGCAAGCAGAAACATCCAGCCCGCCGTGAATCCAAGCTGCGGATTTAAATATCGATAGCCATACTCATAAGAACCGCCGCTGACTGGATGACTTGCCGCGAGTTGAGCACTATTCAGACCATTACAGATCGCAACTCCCGCGGAGATCGCAATCGCAATCATCACCGCTGACCCTGCAACCCCGGTCGCAATTCCAATGCTAACAAAGACCCCTGCCCCAATAATCGAACCTAGACCTAATGCGATCGCGCCAACAAATCCAATCTGTCGTTTTAACATGCTCGGCGGTTGGGTCGATGGCATCGGGCTGTTCCTAGTCGCAAGTGTGCAAAGTAGTTTAAGCCGACTGATTCGGAGTTGTGAAGATGCCGACGATACATTTTCAAATCAGACTCTAATTCTCTGAGCTACGAACTTCTTGAACTTGTCCCACTTCAAATACAAGCCGAAACGGTTGACGCATCTCTCGACTAATAAATTCTTCTAAAAGCTGTACTTGTTTCGGTGTTACTGGGTCTTGTGCTCGAACACTCAACCGAGCGATCGGCGGATCAGACAGCCAATTTACCTCACTTCTCAGCAATTCTACTCGCTGAAATGTTACCGTTCGGTTTAACAACGCTTGCTCTAAACTACTTTGAAGTTGCGCCTGCCGAATCAACCGCGCAAAACTCACTCCCAAAGGAATCAAGAGTAATACTGTCAAAATCGTTGCCCAGGTGAGCGCTTTTCGGGCATGACGAAATCGAGCATATCCAGCGATCAAGAATGTGAGCATACAAGACAATGTGATACCCAGCAAATTCGTGACGTAGAGCAGAGTTGCCCCCAGACTTAATGACCAATCCGCTGCTGCTAATCCCAATCCAATCACACAAACCGGAGGCATTAACGCAACTGCGATCGCAGTTCCCGCCAAACTTCCTGCAATTCTCGGTTCAACTTTGGCATATCCACTGATCGCGCCTGCTGCCACTGCGATCCCTAAATCGAGTAGAGTCGGCTCAGAGCGGGCTAACACTTCACTGCCATAGCTTGGAAATGCAATGAATAAACCGATTGAGCTAGAAATTAATAATGCCAGCGTTGTCCCAACAACGATCGAGACCGCCCCTTGACGGAATAAATTCACATTGCCGATTAATGCCCCAAGCGCCAGTCCTCGAATTGGTAACATCAACGGCGCAACAATCATCGCTCCAATGATCACAGCCGCACTATTCGATAGCAAGCCAAACGTCGCGATCGCGCAAGATCCAACAATCAATAAAAGATAGACTTCATCTAACTGAGATTCCGTCTGCAAATCTGCGACAAGCTGATGTAACTGATCGGGTTTGGCTCGATTGCGACGGAACTGTTTAAAGCGATCGCGAATGTTTTCTAACACAGTCATCTTTTGCAAGAAAAGTGTTTAGAGACTACAGTGCTCCAGGCTAATTTTTATCCATCTAAGGTCGGAAGTATACAAGCGATCGCAGTCTTCCCTACCACCAGCGCAACTCGAAATAACTGCGATCGGACTGACTCAATTCCTGCTCGGTCAACCATTCCACTGGCTTGTAAGTCCCGAACACGTGATCCCACCAATCGACCGCTAACCCAAAATTGTGATGCCACATTCCATATTTGTGATGGACATAGTGCACAGGCATCTTCATCCAAAAGCATTTCGTCGGATTCTCATGCTGGAGTTGATGGGCATAAGACGAGAACGCAGCATAAACGAGTCCGCCCAGAAACCAACCTAATCCCGCCTCAAACGAGACAAAGAACAAAAGTCCCATAATCACGATCGTGCCTTTGAGATAATCAAAGAACTCCCAAAGCACGCCTTGTCCTTCATTCCGACGATGATGATCGCGATGCCGTTCACCGAGCTTATACGGCTTGTGCATCAATCGATGTACCCAATATTCGACTAAGCTTGCGAGGACAAACGCGATCGCAAAACAGCCCATCCCGATTCCAATTCTTTCGATCACAAATCGCTTCTCCTGACCTCACAACTCTTGCTATTTTGCCGAAGAATTCTGCAATGTGTCAAAATCCAAGAAAAGAGTTCCGATGGATCATGCTCAGAATTCTCGCGATCGTTCTTAGTGCTGTGTTTTTCTTCGCTCCTTCCGCTTGGGCAGATTCAGCGAAATTATTTGAGTATCACTGTTCCGGATGTCATGTGAACGGCGGCAACATTGTTCGACGCGGAAAAACGCTGAAGTTGAAAGCATTAGAGAAGAACGGGTATACAACGACAGACGCGATCGCAGAAATTATCACGAACGGCAAAGGTAATATGTCTGCTTACAAAGCGCGATTAACTGAAACGGAAATTCAGGACTTAGCCCAGTATGTACTCGACCGAGCGAATCAAAACTGGAAGTGATCAACTTTCGGATCTTGAGGTATCGTTTGAAACACACGATCGCGTAAAGGATACCTGGAATGTCTCAAGAGGTTGTTGGCTGGCTGAATGAAGTCAAAGACCTACAGCAGCAAGTCAAGGCTGCCAAAGCTGCGGAACAATCGGCACACAATAGTGCAGATAACTGGCGAAAGCGCTATGAGATTGAAGCCGAACAGCGACGGATAGAAACGTTGGCGTTACAAAAAACGATCGCTCAATTGCAGATGGAAATCGATCGTTTGAAGAATCCGCCTCAAATCACCGAGATGCAAGCCGAAATTGCTCAGTTTCAAACGGTTGCCGAATTGCAATCGAAATTAGCAGAGATTTGGAGCGATCGCGATCAACTCGCTCAAGATCTCAAAGCCGAACAACTGAGTCATGCTCAAACGCGGAAGAATTTGACGACTGCCCTCGGTGACACGGTAGATATGTTGTCAAAACTGAAACAGGCTTGAGTATGCAGTAGAAGCTTAGATTCGGACATATTCGGAATTGCCCCCAAACCCCCAAGTTTGGGGGCTTAAGACTCTTGCTCCCTCAAACTTGGGGGCTGCGGGGCTTCCAAGAAGTGTCCGAACTGAAGTAGGTACTGCCATACTATTCGTTCACCGATGACTGTAATTGCCGTCCACGCCATGTCCAACCCCATCCGGTGACAGTCTTAACCATCGAAGTCAGCACGATCGCACAAACCAAAAATCCCCCGATTCCCATCGCCCACCAGTAATTTGCAGAAATTAACGTATACGGCTCACTTCTGAGACGGACGAAATACTGCTGCAAAAGTCCGATCGCACTCAACCCAAAAACAATTCCATTCATAACCGTCAATCCAGAAACGACAAATTGTAAAAGCGCGATCGCAATTCCCACCCAAGGCAGCGCAAAAACCATAAATGTCACAAACACGCAATAGAACGCCGCTTGATAGTTCCGATTCGAGCCTTCAAACCAGTTTTTTGTCCAACCTTCCCAAAGCGCCGAAAACGATCGATACATCTGCACTTCAGCCAGTCCTCGCCCCAATCCATACCAGAGTCGAAGGTCATTCTGCTTAATACGGCGACTGAGTTCCACATCTTCGACGACATAATCTCGAACCGCAGCATGTCCCCCGATCGCTTCGTAAGCACTCCGGCGAAATAACATAAATGGACCTGCCGCAAACGCCGTTTCTGATAGCGGATCATTCACAGGTGCAAAATCAAACCCGACCGCCAACAATAGAACCACGATCGGCTGTACCAACCATTCCGACCAGTGCCGACACAGAATCACAACCGCGAGTGAAAGCAGATCGATCTTTTCTTGTTGAGCATACGAAATTGTTCGCTCGATACTCTGCGGTTTCAGTCGCACATCTGCATCGATAAACAGCAAAAATTCTCCCTCAACCTGTTTCGCAGCCTGCGTACACGCCCAATTCTTCCCGACCCAAACTTCTCCCGCCGGACGCTCTCCCGCCGAGATCAGCTTTAATCGCTCATCTTGCCTCGATTCCTGGACAAGTTCAACGATCGCTTTCGTTTCATCGGTCGATTGGTCATCCACTACCCAGACTTGAAGCTGATTCGCGCCGATCGTTGTACTGTCTAACACCGAAGTCACACAGGCTTCAATATTCGCAGCTTCGTTGTATGCCGGGATAATCACCGCGACTTTCGGGAACGGGTCAGCGATCGCGCTTTCCGCAACAACTGGAGCCGCTTGCAGGGCACGATCGAGCTTCTGAGAAAAAATCGTGATTGCCACAACGGAGACAATCAACCCAAACGCAAGAATAATCACAGTCTCGAACCTAATAGATTAACTCCATTGTAAAGATTTGTTGTATTTTGAGAGAGATACGAATACTACGATCGCCATTATGAAAAAGCTCCTCCTCACGTTCTGCCGGGGCTGGCTTCTTGCCTTAGTTTTTGCCCTTTCGCTTGGAATAACCCCCGCGCTTGCCACCAGTTTGTACGAAGTGCCGCCTGTCTCCGATGCACGAGTGGTTGACTTGGGCGATATAATCAGCCGCTTTAACGAAGGCAAATTGAACGAAACTTTGAATGATCTTGCCAATAAAACGGGTCAAGAAGTTCACTTTGTCACGATTCGCCGCCTTGACTACGATGAAACCGTCGATTCTTTTGCGAACAAGCTATTTGAGCAATGGTTTCCAGCGGCTGAAGAACGCGCGAACCAAACGCTCGTTGTTCTAGACAGCATCACGAATAATTCTGCAATTGTGACCGGAGAAAAGGTGAAATCGCTCATGCCCGATGCGATCGGGACCAGTGTGGCTCAAGAAACGATGCAGGTTCCATTGCAAGAAGGCGATCGCTATAATCAGGCATTTTTAGATGTGAGCGATCGATTAGTTGCGGTCTTATCCGGTGAGCCTGATCCGGGTCCGCCTGTGGTCGTGGATAACGTCAAAACCGAGGGCACATTTGCATCGCGTGAAGAAACTGCGAAGAGTAACGCGATTCCCTGGGTGATCGGTTTACTGATTGCCGCAACAGTGATTCCAATGGCGACTTATTACTGGTACGTTCGGTAAAACTTTCTCAGTGCAATTCTCGGCTATAGTCATCCCGTTTGAGTTGTAAGCTTCGGGAACGCCCCTAAACCCCCAATTCTGGGGGCTAAGACTCTTGTTCCCCCAAGCTTGGGAGCTAGGGGGCATGGTCAATCCTGCAATTTACGGCTGATTTAGGATTGCTATGGAAATGACGCGCGTTGTCTCTCTAGCCGGGAGTTTTACTTTTTAAACGATTCAAGCTGGTCTTGTCGCAGCCAGATGTTCGGAGTCGGAACCAAGCCGAATTTGACAAAAGCGTAATCGCCTTTGATATCCACAACTTCGCCTTCGGATTCAAAGATATAGTTCGGGAAGCGAGGATCGCTCGCCTTGGCTTCCAAGCTGTTCTCAAGTTTTTCGCGGATGACACGAACCATTTCGCCTTTCTTGACGGGCATAACCAACCTCACGAATCGTTTCCTTTCTATTATGTTGCAATCTTGTAACGGCTTCCATCGAGAAGAAAGCACAAATTTCTTAACATTTGTCTATGGGTGCAATATCATGAAGCGGTTGCGAGACGATCGTGCCCGATTTTTGGAATATGAGTTTTGAGAAGAAACAACGCTGGCTCCAAACTGCACTGCAAGTTAAAGGCTCTGTCATCCTGCGAGTCTTGCCCCGATCGCTGTTTTGCGGCGCGTTTGGATTACTAATTACGATCGCATTCGTGCAAGGTTATCCCGTTTCGATGCCAGCATTAGCAAGTTTGATCCCGAACATCGTCTTAGGGTTGCTGCTCGTGTTTCGCACCAATACGGCATACGATCGCTTTTGGGAAGGGCGAAAAGCTTGGGGAAAATTAGTCAACGATACTCGCAATTTAGCTCGCCAAATTTGGGTCGCAGTTTCGGAAAGAACCGAGCACGATCGAGCGAATAAAATTGAAGCTTTGCATTTATTAGTGGCTTTTTCTGTGGCGATGAAAGCTCATTTGCGACAGGAAACATTGGGGGCAGAAATTGAGAAATTAGTTTTGTCAGAACATTTTGTTCGATTAAAAGGAGTTCAGAATCCACCGCTGAGAGTTGCGTTTTGGATTGGTGATTATTTGCAGTATCAATATCAATGCGATCGCATTAAAATTCATCAGCTTACTGAGATGCAAAATCTCTTAAATGGTTTGGTCGATTGTCTCGGTGCGTGTGAGCGAATTTTGAAAACTCCGATGCCGATCGCGTATGCGATTCATCTCAAACAATTAATTCTTTTGTACTGTCTTTCTTTGCCGTTTCAAATGGTCGGAAATCTCGGTTGGTGGACTCCTCCGGTTGTGGTTTTGATTAGTTTTACGCTGTTTGGAATTGAAGCGATCGGGATCGAAATCGAGAATCCTTTTGGGCGCGATCCAAACGATTTACCGCTCGATGCTATTTGCGAAACCATGCTGAAAAATGTTCAAGATTTGATCGAACTTTCACCCACCACTCATCCTCAAGATTTACCGCTGGTTGCGACTTACGAAGAACAGCAAAACGGCGCTCATTCCTAATAGAGTTGGTGTGAGCCAATCACCCCATTTCACATACAACGTTTGGGATTGCTGGCGATAGATTGTATCTGAATGAATCTGGTATTGATTATTTTGCGATCGCCATTTCACTCGTCCATGTGGATCAACAATTCCTGAATATCCGGTATTTGTCACCCGAACCGCCCAGCGATCAGTTTCAATGGCGCGAATAATATCATGTGCTTCATGTTGCGCCATTAACACCGTACTGTAAGGATCTAAATTCGAGGCAGTAATGAGAAATTGTGCATTGTTCGCAACTTGTTGCCGAAAGACTTCCGAGAATGCAGAATCAAAACAAATTCCGATCGCAATTCGTCCGAGTGGTGTTTCAAACTGTTGATTGAATTTGCCCGGAACCATAAACGATTCAATTGGAGATAAGCGACCAACCAAACCTCCTAAAACTTTCTCAAACGGCAAATATTCGCCTAATGGAACTAACTTAATTTTGTTGTAACGAGCGATCGTACTTCCATCAGGCGCAACCGCAATCAAGCTCTGAGTATATCGAGTTCCTTCCGGTACAAATGTCCCGATTAACGCCAACACCCGCTTCTCTTGAATTGCCTGCGTCACCGAATTTCGTAAATTCTCGCCCTGCCACAAAACAGGTAATGCACCTTCTGGAGTGACCACAAAATCGACTCCCTGATTAGCAAGCGATCGATATCCAGATGAATATCCATTAAATGCCTGCCGCAATCCTTCTGAAAATAGTTTCTGCCGCGTCGGAACATTCCCTTGAATGATGCCTGCGGTGAGTCTAGCTTCAGGAGATTGTACGATCGCGCTTTGATACAATCCAAATCCAATCAGATGCAGCACCAAAAAAAGTGCGATCGCACTTCCAATCAATCGCTTACTCCGAGCTAACCAAGCCTCTGCAATCAACCCATTCACAGCAACGATCGCGGCTGTCACCGTCAATGCTCCAGAAATCCGCCCCAAATGCAGAATGATCAAGTTACTCGGACTTTGCGTATAAGCAAGCGTTGTCCAATCTAATGCGCTCCACTGCCGCACCAATTCCAACCCAGACCACAAGGCAGTTCCCGCAATCACTCGCACGATCGGACGATTCGGAAGTCTTGCTAATCCCCAAGCCCAAATGCCTGTACAAATCGCACCCCAGAGCGTAATAAAGCTCCAGGCAAACGCTACGATCGAGACACTCGCAATCCAAGACACTCCCAGCCACATCAACGGATGCAGCCCGGTAATCCAGTGCAATGCAAATCCGTGATAGATAATCCCCCAGAGGATTGCAGGTTTAGATGATTTTGTTCTAACTGTGATCACCCACAATGGAGCCAAAGCAAACCAAGCCAGCCACCAAAAGCTAATCGACGCAGTGGCAAGCCCCATGAGTAAGGCGCTGAGGAGAGCGATCGCTAAACTTCTATTCCACTTCATACTTGATCGCTCAGCCTTCTCCTGAAATTAGCTTCTTTTAATAATTCATCTGATTCGCTCTATGAATCGAATCAAGATATGGATTTTCAAAGCTATATTTTAGTCATTAGAACTCGAATCTACTGAATCTTTCCCATTCTTGGCTTTTTCTTGTTGCTTCCGCAGTCTTCTCAATCTAAGAAACTTTACTCGATAAAGTGCATATTCTATTGCATCGTTAGCTGCCATAAAAGTTGCTAGTAAGCTGTATGAGGCGGAAAAAGAGAAAATAGTCATTAGAGTTTTCGGCTGATCAGGTTCCTTCTTATAAAAAAGAATAGTAGCAACAGTGTAGAAAGATATTGATAGCAGAAGTGCAACTACCAATGTAAAAAGCGCGTATCTAAAGCTTTTAATTAGTCGGGTGTAGTCTCCCTCCTCATCAAAAAAATCTATAAAGTCGTTATCCCCAGAAGAAATAATTATCGCTAAAGCTGCAAAATAAACTGAGAAGATAATTGACAAGCTCGTGATGCCAACATTATAAATATCGCGTGCAAAATCATTTGCCACTTTCTGCGGTAATAATAAAAAAGCTGAGATGGCAATCGAAAAAGCGACTACAAAGTCCCATGAAACAAATGTGCTTCTAACAGATTGCCAATTAATTCTGAGAAGATTTCTAGAGGACATCTTTCATTCTCTTAAAAATACTCTTAAAGGTTGGAACTATCTGAGCCATAATCTTTTTTGGTGAAGGCTCCTCTTCATCATCAACTTCGACGTTGCATCTAACAGGATTATCGCCTGTTGAGATCTCCTGCGTCTCGCCTTGGAATTTGCCAACGATTGTAGCCTCACCATATCCATCACTTGCCATGTGTAATTTGCTTCTGATTTCCTCATCGTTTTTTGCCCTATTACCATTTGAGTTTTCCTTGATTCTGTATTCCTCTTTGTAAGTTTGCAATTCAAGTTCATGAAATCTTTCGTCTTGCCTGCGCCAAATCTCGCGATTAGAAGGATTAGAAGGATGTAAATACACAGTCACCTTTGATATTGATTCGAGTCTCTCTAATGAATCAAAGAAAGAGACTTCATGATTAATCGTCTGGATCTCTGCATCCACAAAGAGATTGTCATAAGCTTTTTCAAGCAATTCACAGAATGTTTTCTTAAAAACTTTATCTGTAACTTCCTTGAAAGCCTGATATGCAATGATTCCTGACTTAACATGCAAGAAAAATCGAGACTTAGCTCTCACTCGATCTCTAAATTCTTGTCCTTCAATTGCACGAGCTTCTACATCTACGACTTCGCTAGGTTCTGAAGGACGAAACTTCACTAGAAGCCCGCTTAATTACTCCTCATTCTCATGATAAACCTCTTCAATGTTGAAGAACCCATAAGAATAGGTTTTTGCTGGAAGGGTAACTGGCGCATTTAAGCCTTGCGTGAGAAAAATCTTCTTTGAATCTGGGTATGCAGAGATTATATTTAAACGTCCAACATAATATGTACTACGGAGAGTTACCATTTCTGCTTCTAAGGTCTCTAGGCTACTTCATGATACTACTTCACTATGTAATAATCATGACAAGCTTTGCAGAGCAATAGAGACGGCTTAGATAGACCAGTTTTCGATCATAAGCCTCGGAACCTGTGAAAAGTCGCGCTCGTTTCGTGTTACCAAAATTGCATTGAGTGACAATACAGTCGCTGCAATTCTCATATCTTTCTGTAATCTTTGTTTTGCTAATGATGGATTTTCTTGAAGCAGTAGTGCTAGCTGTTGAGATGCCGTCTGGTCGAAATTCATTACAGGTACTCTTTTAAAGAGCAGGATTGCTTTGTGGAGTTGCTCATAGAGTGTTACAAGTTCTTCCACAGTCTTCGCTCCGTTAATCCGCACAACCCAACCGTTAAAGATCTCTTGAACTGTAATGATCGAAATTGCAACATCGGCTCCATTCGTCAAGACTTGTTGACTGACAATTGGGTGTCTTCTCAGCAAAAGTGAAACAGTATCCGTATCTAGAATCCAGAGCGTCATTCTATTAGACCTAGTTCGTCAAATCCACGCTCCAACTGTAGTTCCCTTGAGATCGCTGCAAATTCAGCATCTCCCTCATACATTCCAATAAACTCGATCCAAGGATTCTCTCGTTCAGTCTTAGCGCTGACCGTTACTTCAATTGGCATGACTCTAACATCTGCAAACTGTCCAGCGATTATTGCTTGTAATTGCTCGATCGCTTGTTCATCGGTTGCCGCTTCTACAACACAATTCGGCAACTCTAAAACTCTCGCTCTTGCTTTTCCCTGTTCGGTTTTCTCAATGACAAGATGAAGCGTTAAGTTTTGAAACTGAGGAGCGGATGAGATCATAAGACAAACCTGAGATGTCTCAGTTCATCATAGTTCATCTTTTGAAATTCACGCTTTCCGTTAAACTTGGCAGTTTTATGTGACCTCGTTTTAATCGTTTTCTCCCAAAATTGCGCTTAGGGATTTTTGGCTATCGAATCGCGCTTCCTGCCGCTCTTGTAAGGCTTTCTCGATCAATTTCGCCACCAACCACGACACCGATCGTTCATCTGCTTCCGCCCAGGCTTCTAGCTCTTTTTTCCACTCCGGAGGCACATAAGCTACCACACGCTCTAAATCTGTTTTACCGCCCATAAGTAGAATTCCGATCGCGCTGTTCGGTCATAGTTTAACATAGCTGTGTTATGCTAGGCTATGCTGTGCCAGCAAGAATCGTTATGAATCTGCAAAACCTCCTATCCCTCGCCAAACCTGCCACTCCACAACATCGCGGTATTGTTCTCCTCTCTGCACGAGAACTCGACAAAATGCGAACCGTCGGGAAACTTGCAGCACAGTTATTGAATCATCTCGAACCCTTCGTACAACCAGGAGTCAGTACACAGGAATTGAACGACGAAGCCGATCGATGGATGAAATCTCACGGAGCCATCAGCGCCACATTAGGATATGCGCCTCCGAATCATCCGCCGTATCCCGGCTCGGTTTGCACCAGCATTAATGAAGTCGTCTGTCACGGCATTCCCAGCCCGAAACAGATTCTCAAAGACGGCGACATTATTAATATCGATGTCACTCCGATTCTCGATGGGTATCACGGTGATACTTCTCGAATGTTCCTCGTCGGTAATCCATCAGAAACAGCTCGGAAGTTAGTCGAAGTTACCAAAGAAGCAATGATGCGCGGGATTGCAGAAGTGAAACCGGGCGCACGAGTCGGTGATATTGGCGCAGCGATTCAGGAATGTGCAGAGGCGAACGGATTTTCTGTGGTGCGGGATATGGTCGGACATGGGGTGGGGCGCGTATTTCATACTGAACCGCAGATTCCGCACTTTGGAAAGCGGGGAACTGGAGTGAAATTGCGTCCGGGCATGGTGTTTACGATCGAGCCAATGCTGAATGAAGGCACGTATGAATTGAAGTTTTTAAGCGATCGCTGGACAGTCATCACCAAGGATAAGAAACTCTCAGCCCAGTTCGAGCATACGATCGCGGTCACTGAAGATGGGTATGAGATTCTGACCCTGCCTTAAGTTGGTCTCAGATAGATTCAGGATTGAAATCAATGAGTTCACGAGTCGCATAAGTCCCGATCGGACTCCACAACAGATAAGGCAATAACAAGACTGCCGCGAGTGGAGAAATCGGAAAAACAACGATCGCTAATCCATATCCCAACACCGCACCGAGTCCACCGATTACCGTCCCGATCGCCAAACTCCGAAGCCGTAAGGTTATCGGAACATAAGCAGTCGTGACAATTTCCACGAGCAGATAAAATCCCAGAATCAACCAAGTTTTGAAGCTTCCCGGATCGGCTCTCCAGACAAGCCATGCAGAAATCGCACCACAGGTAAAAATTACTGTCCAAATGACGGGAATCGCAGGTTCAACGATCGATAACCATCGCGGTTGATTCAATCGTTTTACCCAGCGAAAGTCTTCTTTGGGTCGAATCCAAAAGCTACCCAACGCTACTAAGAGAGTAACGATCGCAATCACAATACCAGCGTTCAATGAACCATTCCTAACTCTTTGATCTGACCTTAACGAATCCGTCATTCGCGCTTCTTGTATCCGCAGGCAGAACTATCCGCAGTTGAACCTCGTTTAGGTCGATCGAGTTAACTGCGCTTTAAGAATGATTTCGCATAGTTGTAGAAGATTTTCGGACTGTAAGACAACCAGGAATTGAACGAGAAAAATTCCTTCAGATAATCATTCGATTCTGGAATTTGCGATAGTCGATCGAATCCCGATCGTCCTGCAATTTGCCCGTACGAATGCGAAAATAGCTGATCTGTAAAGGCTTTCGTTTCAGGAAATCGCTTTCTCAAATGATACGAAGTTTGAATATTCGTTTCTGCATGAAGATAAGCCGTATCTTTGCGCGACTCATAAGAATTCGATCCGTGAATCCGGTGGACTGCGAGTTCTGCTTCTAACAGCAATCCGGGGGCAAGGTGAATTGCCGAGAGTCTCAGGAAATTGTCGGCTGAAATCCTTAACGGTTCGGGCAGAGGTAAGGTTTGCTGCAAAATATCGCGACGGAAACATAGACCACTTGTGGCGGGAAAGATCGGACGCACTGGCTGACCGTTTTGAATGTTCGATCGAAAATCAAACACGCCAAAATCTTTCATTTCGTTGTTGGGTGGCAGTGATTGACCTGCGGCATCCACTCGCTTCAGTCGATGAAACACCCAGTCCGAATCTGGATATTTCTGAAACGCTTCGACGATTTGAGCGGCTTTTTCTGGAAAACAATAATCATCCGCATCCAAGAAACAAATGATCTCCCCGTGACTCGCTGCAAATCCAGCATTGAACGCCGATCCTTGACCTCCGTTGGGTTTGAACACCGAGACGATTCGATCGCCATAGTTTGCAATCACATCCCGCGAGTGATCTTTAGAGCCGTCATCCACGACGACGACTTCCACTTGATCGTAGGTTTGATTCAAGGCGCTATCGATCGCTTGAGAAACATACTGCTCATAGTTGTAGTTATTGATCAAAATACTCACAAGTGGGGACTGGTTCATAACACGGGTTCAGGTCAGAATTGCATCCAGTATAGATGCCCGTTGCTTCTACGAATATAAATGGACTTAAATTCAGTTTTATTGCAATCCGCAGAGTCACTGGGCGAAAGTCTAAAATAATTGAGCATGTTTCTCGTTTTTTCCTCATGCTCTCCGAAGAGAGATTCGATCGTACCTCAGTTTTAGAAGCAATCTTCCAGCAGCGATCGCGCTTTATGGTGATTTGTGCGATCGATGGAACCGTTCTTGATGTGAATGATTTCTGCCTTGAATTTACGGGTGTAACGGGCGATCAGGTGATCGGAAAAAAGTTTTGGGATGCTCCTTGGTGTAACACTTTAGCAGTCACTCAGGAGTTATTTCAGGAAGAAATCAACCATGCCATCCGTACTGAAACAGTGATTCAAGGAGCGGCAGACTATATGATCGCCGATGGCAGTCTGAGATATGGAACCTATACGATTACACCGCTAAAACAGAATCATCAGATTACGCATCTGCTGATAGAAGGTGAAGATGTCATCGATCGTAGACAGCAGGAAGCGATTACTCAACAGCGACTATTAGAGCTTGAAACGATCTACGATACTGCTCCGATCGGCTTATGTTTTCAAGACAGAGATTTGAGATATGTGCGAATTAATGAAACGTTAGCAGAGATTAATGGCGTATCGATTGAAGCTCACGTGGGACACACGCTACACGAAGCGATTCCAGTCGTTGCCGATGCGCTAGAGCCAATTTTTCGGCATGTTTTGGAGACAGGAGAACCTTTACTCAATCAAGAATTGCGGCTGGCAACTCAGGGACAGCCTGATGTGATGCGTGATTGGCTGGCGAGTTATGTGGCGGTTAAAAAGCCTGATGGTGAAGTTTTAGGCGTGAATGTAACCGTGCAGGAAATTACGGAACTGCGGAAAGCCGAAGCGGATCGCGATCGCTTTTTTACTTTATCGCTCGATATGTTAGCGATTGGGAATTTCGATGGTTATTTCCTCAAAATTAATCCCGCTTGGACAGAAACACTCGGTTGGACAGAGGCAGAACTCACGAGCCGTCCCTATCTCGATTTTGTCCATCCGGAGGATGTTGAAACGACGAGCACTGAAGCACAACGTTTGAGTGCAGGACAATCTACGATCGAGTTTGAAAATCGCTATCGACACAAAGATGGCTCTTACCGCTGGCTGTTGTGGACAGTGGGATCATTTCCTCAGGAACAACGGTTATATGCAGTCGCGCACGACATTACAGAACGCAAACAGATTGAACTGGAGCGAGAAGCATTGTTATGTCAAGAACAAGCTGCCCGTGAAGCTGCGGAAACGGCAAACCGGATCAAAGATGAATTTCTCGCCGTGCTGTCTCATGAACTCAGAACCCCGCTCAATCCAATTTTGGGCTGGTCGAAACTGCTTCAGCGCAATGTTACTGATCCACATCTCATGCGAGGATTGGAAACGATCGAGCGGAATGCCAAGCTACAAACGCAGTTGATCGATGATTTGCTCGATGTCTCGCGCATTCTACGCGGCAAATTAGTGTTACATCAAACTCCGGTTTCTTTGGCTGCGGTGGTTCGAGCGGCGTTGGAGACGGTTGAATTGGCAGCCCAAGTGAAATCGATCGAGGTTACGACCGAGATTGATTCACACGTGGGAAGCGTGCTAGGCGATGCAGGACGGTTACAGCAAATTGCTTGGAACTTGCTTGCCAATGCAGTTAAATTCACACCAGAAGGTGGAAAAATCATCGTTCGGTTAGCAAACTCCGGACCAATGGCATTTCTACAAGTGAGTGATACTGGAAAGGGAATTTCTTCAGAGTTCATTCCGTTTGTGTTTGAATCATTTCGACAGGAAGATAATGCGACGACTCGGAAGTTTGGCGGATTGGGGTTAGGACTCGCGATCGCGCGTCAGTTAGTGGAAATGCACGGCGGTACAATCAAGGTAGAAAGCTTGGGAGAAGGAGAGGGTGCGACTTTTACTGTGATCTTGCCGTTGAATTGAGCCTAGGACGTGTTTTAAGTCTCCGCGCTGCGATGACATTCTGCCCGTGATTAACGTGAATTCGATGAGTTCGCTTCGATTCCGTCCCGCCCCGGAATGAATTCGGGGCTAACAGAACGAAGTCCCTTCAGGACTGAGAACGTCTTGCAGTCCCTTCAGTGGACTTTGAACTGTGAGCGCGAACTTTCAGTTCAGCGCGGTCGTGAGCGGAGTGCAGAGATTTAAAGCACGTCCCACCCACGATTGATTCGGATTTAACTACTGTGATTCATCTCCCAACTGAGTCAAGAACTGCATGGCTTTCGCGACGTAGCTCGCACAATCATACGGTGAAGTCTCATAGAACGATCGCCAAGCGGAACTCTTAAACTCATCATAGCGATCGCGATGTTCTGGATGTTGATCTAACCAAGCGAGTCGTACCGCGTGACCGATCAGCACATCCATCACAATGTATTCCTCGACTTTGAAGTCTGGATTTCGATCTGCGATCGCGCTCAGTTCCATCAACGCCTCAACATTGACTTGCCGATATTCTGGCGCTTGAATCTTGTTTAATAAATGCTCGATTTTCAGCGCAAAGTTCTTTTCCCCTGCGGTCATTTCTGTAGTCAGAAACTCACTTTCTAATCGATTCCGTCGCTCTAGTTTGTCTCCGATGACTAGACCTTTGCAATGATGTAATAGCTTCCAAACGCTCGGATAAAAGTCTTTCGGAACGCGATTGAGTGCACCATCTAACTGTCGTTTGCGCCACCAATCTTGAGATGAGGGTTCGATTTCAGCTTTATCCACTAAGATCACCCAATCGATCGCACGATTCGGTAGTTTGACTTTGAGCGATTCTTGCTTGAACAATGCTTTATTCAAATCTGCATAACCGACCACAATCTCACGCAATCGAGTTTTAATCTCAAACGGACTTAGGCTCATGAGTTTTTCGTAAGCTTCGTCTTGAGTGAGATCGAACTCTCGCGCCAAGTCAGTAGTGATCAGCAAGATCAAGTAGCCGACTCGCAAGGTGAGCAATCCTTTGAATAGATTTGGTTCACCTTTGATCAGTAAGCTGAGATAGATAATCACTTCTTGAGTCAGAACGCGATCGCGAATATCTTCCCGGCAAAACTCCCGAATTTTCTCTAACACTTCGGTGTGCGGTAACGGCTGCATGATCAGAGAATCTTCGCTGTAAGCTCTTCCGATCGCAATCTGTTTCTGTCTCACAATGATATCGGTCACAGCATCGGAGAGACCGACATCGACTTTATCCAACAACCCAGCACAACGCCGCAAAATGCTCCAGTAAGGCGATCCAGTCGAATCTCCTTTACTGGCTCTTGTATAGAGTTCATTCAGCAAGTCTCGAACTGTGACCGATGGATTTGCTCCAGACAGTCCAGTTTCAAAGTCGAGACCTTTCAAGCGAGTGAGCATTGCTAATAGTTCGACTTGTTCGTAGAGGTTCTCTGACGATCGCAAGCTATCCAGCAGCACTTGAACATCGGTTTCATATTCCAGCTTGAACTCTTGAGAAATGCTCAACGGATGAGTTCGATCGGGATCAAATGCCAAATGATAGCGAGAGACACCGATTTGAGCGACTGACTTCGATTCAAATTGGAAATCATGCAGGGAATCAATCCGTTCAGTTCCAGCGGTTCGCACAAACTGTTTAAGCTGTCCTAACTGAACTGGAACTTCTCCACATCGTCCGGATTGAAGCTCTTGAACGATATCTAACAATGCTTCTCGACCGAGTTCGTACATCTCTTTAGTGAGTAGGAGTGTTACGATCGGTCTTCCTAATTGTTGCCAATGACGATGAATGTAGGAGAGTTCGCTCTTAATGTTTGACACTAAGAAATGATAGTCCAAGGTGAGATAGAATCTTTCGGGTTCGAGAAAAGAAGGAAGAAATACGATCGTATCTCCCTTAATCTTGTAGACTCTTGCGGTCGTTAAACTCCGCATTCTGCGCTGGGGTCGTCCAGTCAGTGAAAGCTTCTCATTTCGTCCCACTTGAGTGTAAGCGGCGGCAAGTTCTCGTGCATGACGAACCTGGAGTGGTTCAACTTGCTTCAGCGTTTGGGTTGTAACATTGTTCGCTTCTAGTTTGACCTGTAGCGCTTCATCTTCAGCAAGTAGAGCAATCTGAATTGTTGCTTTTCGGCGTTGTCCTCGACGAAGATAACGTCCACAGGGATCAACATCTCCGACTGAGATCAATCCTTCATGCAGCATCTTTGCTAGAAGGTACAAGCTCTGTGCCCAAACTAACGGAATGTTTTCGTTTGGAATCCGTTTCTGGCTGCGGGGATTGGCTTTTTCAGCTTCGATCGCTGATTCTGGAACAATGTACAATTCCGGCAGTAACTTCACGCCATCTCGCTCAACTGTGAGTGCCTCTAAGCGATCGAGATAGTTCTGTGCTTGAGTCCGATCGCCTCGAAAAATTCCATCTAATGCAAGATAGGTAAAGAAAAGCGGCCATTCACACTCAATATGCTCAAACTGCTTTAATTCAAATGGTTCATAGTGCAATCGCGTTGTATCTTCGATCACCGTCTGATGTCCATCTCGCAGAAATCGCTTGCAGCCATAGCGACCTTCTAAGAGATCAACGATCTTGTTACGAGTTCGATCGACGAGTTCCATATCTTCGACCGCAAAGGCTGGAAACGCGATCGCGCTTAACAATGCCGCATCTACTTCTTTTGAACTCGATTCCCGTGGTAGCAATGATTCCAAAGTGGTTCGACACCGAGCAATCTCATCCGGAAGCACATGAATCACCGAATTCTGTCCGCCTTGGGTTCCAAACAGATTCAATCCATTCATCGCTTCAAGAGCAGCCTTTGCCATCCCTACCGAGCTACCATTCAACTCTGGATTACCATGATTGATCTTATTGCCCCGCTCCCAAATCCCGTAGTCTGGAGTGCGATACGTTCGACCGATGTAGTAAACCAGATTTTGGACAAAGTTCACTTCATCGAGCGTGTACACGATCGACAATCCCGAAGCCGTCATCTGTGCCAACATCAACAAAAACACCGAAGTGGCATCTAGCTGCAAATGTCCCCATTCGTCATCGCCTACAACGGTTGATCCTGTTGCTGTATCATACTTCGCGTGAAGGGCTTCGAGAGGGTTCTGGCTCTCTTTGAATTTCTCAACTTTCTGCGCTTGCTGCATCATCGAAAACAACAATCCGCGCATCAATTTAACGACGCTATGTTCTAGCTCATAAGTGCGTCCGCGATCGTCATCGAGTTTCCGATATGCCAGCGCTAGTCCCCAAACTGCCAAAATGCTATACACATTATCTCGCACCCAAGCATCGGTATAATCGCCGTGAGCATTCACCGCTGTACTCGCAGGCAATAAGCCAGAGATCGGATTCTGGCGGCTCAAGATAATCGATCGAACTTCTTCGTAATAGCGATCGAGCCGAGTTGCGAGATCAAGTACTGGAGTTGCCATAGGAATGAGTCAGGGAGTGGATCTGAAGATTTTAACCGAAGTCGCTCCGGTTCGCTCAGTTTCAGTCAAACGAATCGCGCTCTAAACTTCCGCTATTTATCGGGGATCAATTCAGCATAATCAATGATATCTCCTCAGAACCTGACTTTTGTTACTTTTCCTACCTTGTAGTCTTTCCGGTTTCTGACAGATAAAGGATGAAGGAAAAGTTGTGTGTTGGTTTACACATGAAAAAGTACACTGCCCCCTGTCGAGATGAACGGTTCAACGCTGAAAAATGTCTTGCTCAAACATTCTGGGATCGTGCTGGTTGCACTCACTCAGCCAGCGATCGCTCAAGTGATCCCAGATGCTACCTTACCCAATCCGTCGGTTGTTAATCTCGAAGGAACGCGATCGAGAATTACTCAAGGGACTGAAGTGAACGGCAATTTATTTCATAGTTTTCGTGAGTTTTCGCTTCCGACGGGTGGTTCTGTCTTGTTTGACAATGCGATCGGCATTCGGAATATTTTTACTCGCGTTACGGGCGGCAATGTTTCCGCGATCGATGGTTTGATCGAAGCGAATGGAACTGCGAATCTATTCTTGCTCAATCCGAACGGGATTCTGTTCGGAGCGAATGCGCGATTGAACATTGGGGGATCGTTTGGAGCGAGTACTGCTGATCGATTCGTGTTTGACACTGAAGAATTTAGTGCAACGAATCCGCAAGCGCCGCCATTGTTAACGATTAGTGCTCCGATCGGATTGGGTATTCCCACACCAGGAAGCACGATCGCAAATCAAGGAATCCTGACAGTTCCTGGAAGCCTCACGCTACACGCGGATCAATTGCAGCTAGATGGACAGTTCACTTCGGGACAAGATCTGATTCTGCGATCGAACAATCCGATTGTCAGTAATGCTCAATTCAACACAGGTGGAAACTTTTGGGCTGAGGATTTCAACGGGGGTTTAGGAACTGTTATTAGCTCTAGAGGATTCGGAGTTCGATCGCTGGGCGATGTCAATTTAGGGAACTATCAAGGAGCTTCGCTACAAATTTTGGCAGGGGGAGCAGTCAATATTCCGAACGGAATTCGGGTTGATACTCCAGGCAATGGAATGGTTGATACGGTCAGATTATCGAATTTTGCGATCGATAGTCGTCGTAATCTGACTGCCAACAATGCTCTTCTTGGTTTCTCAATCTATCAGAATGGCGGAAATGCAAAGATTCTGGCTCAAGGTGATGTTGATGTTTCTTATATTGATACGGGGAGTAGCTTTCAGAATGGCGGGAACATCGAGATCGATGCTGGCGGAACACTCAATCTACCTAGAGGACTGATTACTCGTGGTCGGCAAAACGGCGGGAATGTTCAACTGACGGCAACAGGCGATATTCAGTTCGGGAACATTGAAACATTAGGTGGATTCGGGAATGCAGGCAGTGTTGAAATTAACAGTCGTCAAGGCTCGATCGATGCCAGCAATGGGAACATTTCAGCGTTCGCTGATTTCTCTGGTCGAAATGGGAATGCTGTGAGGCTGAATGCAGCAGGAGATATTAAAGTTCAAAACATTGGAACTTCTGGCGGATTTGTGGGCGATAGTAGCGGAGAGATTCAGCTTACCAGTCAGAACGGAAGTATCTTTCTCGATGATGGCACATTGTTTAGTGCAAAGTTTGGATCGGGAACAGCGGGAAACATTCGCTTAAATGCTGCACAGAATGTAGAAGTAAATCAAGGCGATATTGTTTCTAGCATTGTTTTCGGTGCGGGTGGTCGGGCTGGAGACATTTCGATCGAGTCCGGTGATTCGATTTTTCTCGATCGCACTTCTGTTGTAAGTTCTTCTGGACTTGAGGAACTTGCTGTTAGTCAGAGCTATGGAGTGAGACAGCTTGGTTTTGGTAACAGTAGCTTTTATCCAGGATTTGGTGATGCGGGAAACATTCGATTGAGTGCAGGGCAGAACATTGTCGGGAGAGATAGCGCACTTTATAGCGTGGTTGTGTATAACAGTGCGGGCAATGCGGGACGCTTAGAGATCACAGCAGGAAATACGATCGCTTGGCAGAGAGACGTAGGGCGCTTTGGCTATCCAGGGTTTTATGCGTTTAGTCGCGGGCAAGGGAATGCAGGCGACATTACGATCGATGCGACTTCACTCAGCTTGTTTGGAGCAGGCATTGAGACCGGAATGTCATTTCAATCGATCGGAGAATCAGGCAATATTACCATCAATCTGCGAGATACCTTATTACTCGATGGTGGCTCGAATTGGGTTGCGCCGATTACAACGCAGATCAAACCTTCAGAAGCTTCGGTTGAAGCGATCGGCACGAAAGGAAATATCACGATCGAGTCGGGGTCGATCACAATGCGAAACCGAGCCGAAATCTCATCCGGTGTGGGCGATATCAATGATGGAGTTCGTCCTGAAGCAATCTTGGCAAGGGGCAATGGTGGAAATATTGCCTTGAAGGTTCGAGGTGAAATTTCTTTAGAGACGAGTTCGATTAGTAGTCAGATTTTTGCGAATGGAAGCGGCAGTGCGGGCAAGATTGATATCGATGCGCGATCGCTCTTGATGCGACTTTCGACGATCGCGTCAGGGGTTGCAGGCGAAGGAACAGCAAATACCATTCGCATCACGGCTCAAGATGCCATTAATCTCGACCTTTCAGATATTACTTCTGCGATTCAACCCGTCGCGATCGGGCAAGGACAAGACATCACGCTGACTGCTCCCTTGATTCGGATGAGTAACGGTGCTCAAATTAATACGTTGACATCCGGAGATGGAAAGGCGGGGAATGTGTTGGTGAATGCAGATACCTTGACGATCGAAGGCGTGAATTTGCTCGGTTTTCCGGTAGCACTTCTGCGCTCTCTTCCCCCTCACGGGACTGGCGACACTGTTTCGACGACGGCTCCTCCGTTTGTCGGTGGCACTCAGAGCGGCATTTTTAGTAGCACAAATACCAATGCTAACGGTGGAAACATTACGATTAATGCGCGATCGCTAACAGTTCAAGAAGGTGCAGAGATCGATGCGGTTACGGCTGATCCGGTTGCAAATTTAGGTGATGGGCAAGGCGGTGTAATTCAGATTCATGCCGATCAACTCAACTTACTAAACGGTGGAAAGTTAAGTGTTTCAACTTCATCGCGAGGTGCAGCAGGAACAATCCAAGTCAATGCAAATCAGGTTCAGATTGCGGGAGATGATCCCTTCTACGTTGCTCGGTTAGAACGGTTTCAGCAAGGAGAAATTGATTTCTATGGCAAAGAGCGACAGGGAAGCCAATCGGTTAGCGGAATCTTTGCGAGTACTTCACCTGTATCGAGTGGAACGGGGGGAAATATTGCGATCGACACTGGCAATCTGAAAGTCTCCGACAATGGGCGGATCTCAGTCGATAGTCAGGGAACCGAAGACGGGGGACGGATTCGGATTGATGCCGGAAATGTGTTGCTCGATCGTGGAAACATTGTGGCGAAAACCGAAAGCGGCGAAGGTGGAAACATTTTACTCACGACACAGAACTTGCTCAGATTGCGTCGTAACAGTCAAATTTCTGCAACTGCGAATGGAACGGGAAACGGCGGCAACATTGATATCACAGCAAATCGTTTTATCGTGGCAGTTCCAACTGAGAACAGTGATATTACTGCGAATGCGGTTCGGGGACGAGGCGGGAACATTCAAATCACAACACAAGCAATTTTTGGTATTGCTCCGTCTGGCTCTCCGACTGGATTGAGTGATATTACTGCAAGTTCTGAGTTTGGTTTAGATGGAACAGTGAGGCTCACCACATTGCAGCCTGAACCACAGGAGCGAGTCCAGGAGCTTCCCCAGCTTGTGGATACCTCGAATCAGATTGCTCAGACTTGTTCACCGCGATCGAGAGCCAATAGCTTTGTTGTGACTGGAAAAGGAGGACTTCCGCCTGATCCGTCAGAAGCCTTGAACGCAACAGCAGTTTGGAGAAATTCGGGGGAATCGACAGCGATTAGTCCAGCAGAGTCGAATGCGATCGTAGAAGCAACTCATTGGATCAAAAATGCAGATGGCTCGATCGCGCTGGTTTCAGGTGCTCCGGTTCAGCCGACAGTTCCCACTTGTCAAGGAGAAAGACCATGAGACGATTTCTTCTGTGTGTTCTGTTCGGCTGTTTGATTGTCTTGGGAATCGGTCGATCGTCGGTTGCTTCTCTATCCGAGGCTCAGAGATTTGACACACAAGCGCAACAGTTTTTAGAACGAGGAAATGCTGAAAGCGCCCTCAAGTCGTGGGAACAAGCAGAAAGGCTGTATCGAAAGATCGATCGACCCGCTGAAGCATTAGGAACTCAATTGAATCAAGCTAAAGCACTCCAAACTCTAGGGGCATTTCGTCGTGCCAAATCGCTTTTGATGGCAATTCAAATTCCACTCTTGCAACAATCTGACCAAGCTCTAAGGGTGAACGGTTTACTAACTCTCGGCAATATCTTGAGATTAGTTGGAGAGTTCAAACAATCTCAAGCAGTTTTAGAACAAAGCTTATCGATCAGCACCGAACTTTCCGACATTCAAGCCGCGCACTTTCAGTTAGGCAATACGTTTCTCGCACAGCAACAATTAGAACCTGCTCTCAATCAATTTCAACAAGCTGCGAAACAATCCGGTAATGTTCAGATTCCTGCTCAACTTAGACAATTCAAGCTTCTGTTGCAACTCGATCGACGTTCTGAAGCCGAGAAACTTTTACCAGCAATCCGATCAAATCTTGAATCTCTGCCACTAAAAGCGACTACAATCTACGCTCGAATTGAATTCGGTGATTGTTTAGCAAAACTGAACTCGACTTCCTTGGCGGCGGAACAATTCGCGATCGCAATTGATCAATCCCAAAAACTCGGCAATCCTCGTGCAGAATCTTATGCGATCGGTCGATTAGCCAATCTCTACGAACAAACAAAACAATGGCAAGAGGCACAACAACTCACACAGAAAGCTTTGAAAATTTCAGAACAAATCAATGCGCCCGATATCGTGTATCAATGGCAATGGCAATCTGGCAGACTGTGGAACAAATTAGGCGATCGACAATCGGCAACGATCGCTTACACGAATGCAGTCAAAACCCTTCAGACTTTGCGAAATGATTTGGTCTCGATCGCTTCTGAGGTTCAATTTTCCTTTCGAGAGCAAGTTGAACCAGTCTATCGAGAGTTCGTCGATTTGTTGCTTCAGCAAGATTCTGAATCGAATCTTATCCAAGCAAGACAAGTGATCGAATCCTTACAGCTTGAAGAACTCAATAACTTCTTTCGAGAAGCTTGTCTTACGGCTGTCGCTCGTCAGATTGATCAAGTCGATCGCACTGCTGCAATTTTCTATCCGATTATTTTGAACGATCGCTTAGAAGTGATTGTTTCACTACCGAATCAATCTCTGAAGCACTATTCAACACAGCTACCTCGTGCAGAAATTGAGTCAGGGATTGATCGAATGCTGCAATCGATGCGATCGACCTCTTTCGAGTCTGAACGATTCGCGATCGCACAAGAACTTTATCGCTGGCTAATTCAACCTGCGGCGAAAGAGCTAACATCGGTTAAAACATTGGTCTTTGTCTTAGATGGTTCGCTCAGGAATGTCCCGATCGCTGCACTTCATACCGGAGAGCAATATCTCATTGAGAAATATGCAATCGCAGTGACTCCCAGTCTAGAATTGTTCAGCCCTCGACCGCTTCCCAGACAGAACTTAACTGCATTGGTAGCAGGACTGAGCGAAGCGAATCAGGGATCAGTCGCGCTCCCAGGAGTTCAACAAGAGGTGATTCAAATTGCAAGTGAGGTGAGTGCAACGGTGCTAAAAAATCAGGCGTTTACGAATCAAGCCCTGAAAGAGAAACTTAAAACGAATCCATTCTCGATCGTGCATCTAGCAACGCATGGACAGTTTAGCTCTTCCTCTGAAAGTACCTATATTCAGACTTGGAATGGGCGATTGAACATTGACGATCTACGATCGCTCCTAACTCAGCGAGATGTTCCGGATTCTTCCCCGATCGAACTTTTAGTGCTGAGTGCTTGTCAGACCGCAGAAGGCGACGATCGAGCAGCACTGGGAATTGCAGGAGTCGCGATTCGATCTGGGGCACGCAGTACACTGGCTTCACTTTGGATGGTTAACGATCGATCAACGGCAAGCTTTGTGACTCAGTTTTATCAAGGCTTGATTCGCGATCGACTTTCCAGAGCCGAAGCAGTTCGACAAGCTCAATTAGCTTTGCTCAAAACTCTAGAGTATAACCATCCCTATTACTGGGCAGCATTCACCCTGATCGGCAATTGGTTGTAAGAGGATGTTGAAAGAGTATCGTCTCTTGCACTCACCCGCCCGTGACTGAAAGTCCGGGCTAACGGTGCGAAGTCCTTTGAAAAGGACTGAAGACTAGATTCTGATTGGCTGTTAGTCCCCTTTAGTGGACTTCGTTCTGTTAGCCCCGAATTCATTCCGGGGCGGGTCGGCGCAATCAACGACACGTTTCAAATATCCTGTAAGGTCTCAACTTAAATTTGGAGAATCGACAATGAACTTCAGCAAGACACTAACCACTTTAATCATTTTCTCTGCACTATCCGGTCAAGCCCCGATCGCCCTTGCCAGCGCATTTGATCCTCCTCCGGGACAGGGAGAACCTGGAAGTACTGCGGGGGGTGCTTCTCGTCCTTCTCAACCGACTTGTCTAGGTCAATCTAGCACTGATACATTCACTGTTCTCGCACCCAAAACCTACCTCGGCTTAACCGCTCAAGCCCGTCCGACGTTTTGGATCTATCTGCCGTCTAGTCGTGCGAAAACATTGGAATTTAGCTTGTTCGATCGACAACGCAAAGGAATCTATCAAACTAAAATTGCGATCGACAACAAAAGCGGATTCGTAAAAATTACTTTGCCTGAAACTGCACCCGCTCTCGACTTTAATCAGTCGTACAATTGGACAGTTGCGCTTGTCTGTAATCCCAAGCGTCGAACTGAAGATTCGGTGATCGGAGGTTGGATTCAGCGACAAACGCCAACGGCTGAATTTCAAAGTAAATTAACTCGCGCCCGGACTGATCTCGATCGCGCAAATCTCTATGCTCAATCTCAATTCTGGTATGATGCAATCTCATTGTTGATGACTTCGGATCAGCCAAATTCTGAAGCGTTTAAGCAGCTTTGGTCATCCATCATTCAAACTGCGGGATTAGAAAAACTTAGTGATCCACACACTCAAACAATCGTAAATCGATGATACTGGGCAAACTGCGATCGAATCGAATTCAAGACTTTCTTAAGTTCTCAACGCTAGGAGCCATCGCAGTCGGAATCTCAGGTGCAACGATCGGGTTGCAATGGACGGGTGCATTTCAATTGTTAGAGTGGGCAATGCTCGATCAATGGTTTCGACTCCGCCCACTCGAAGCGATCGAAGTTCCGATCGTATTTGTCACGATTTCAGAGCCGGATCTGTCTCAGCTACAACGCTTTCCCGTTACCGATAAAACTTTGTCGATCGCAATTGAAACAATCAAACGTCAGAGTCCGACGGTGATCGGATTAGATCTCTATCGCAATCTTCCAGTAGAACCGGGACATGAGAAACTATTGCGAACGTTTGCTTCGACTCCGAACTTGATTGGAGTTGCGAAAGCGGTAGGAGATGCCAGCGGAGATTCGGTTGAGCCGCCCCCGATTTTAGGCGATCGCGATCAGGTGGGAAACAGTGATTTGGTGTTAGATGCGGATGGAAAGATTCGCCGTAGTTTGATTTCGATTCAGCGCAAGGGTAGGACTAGGCTGGGTTTAGGAACACAGTTAGCTTTGTTTTATCTCAGAACAAAGGGAATTGAGCCTGAACCGTCGATCGATGGCGATGTTCGGTTAGGGAAAGTAACTTATCGATCGATTAAATCCAATGTGGGCGGATATGTACGGGCGGATGTGGGCGGATTCCAGATTCTATCGAACTATCTTAGACCGCAAAAGGCGATTCCGAGAGTTTCGATCAGTGAGGTGTTAGCAGGTCGAATTCCAGCGGGATTAATGCGCGATCGTATTGTTTTAATCGGTTCAACGGCTGATAGTGTGAGCGGCGATCGCTTTTATGTACCGTACTCGATGCAGCCTAAAGAAGCTTGGTTTGGCATGGAAATTCATGCGAATTTGACGGCTCAGTTGGTGAGTGGCGCGATCGACGGACGCATTCCGCTTTCAGGATTGCCAGAAGCTTTAGAATGGCTCTGGGTTTTAGTTTGGGGCAGTCTTGGAACTGCGATCGGGTGTCGGCTTTATCTTCGTCGGATTGTGCTGTTGATTCCGATTTTAGTGTTACTTCTAGCAGCAACTTCCTACAGCTTATTCTTGTTCGGTTGGTGGGCGATCGTGGTTTCTCCATTCATTGCCTTTATTGCGGCTGGCTCACTCAGTCGTGGCTATTGGGTGTGGCAACAGTTAAAAGATGCAAATCAAGCTTTGGAACTTAAAGTGTTAGAACGCACTGAGGAACTTCAGACTAAGAACATTGCACTCGAACAAGCGAAACTAGAAGCTGAGACAGCCAATCAGGCGAAAAGTACATTTTTAGCTTCGATGAGTCATGAGCTACGAACGCCGCTAACTGCGATTTTAGGATTTAGTGAACTATTAAAGTACTCATCTCGGCTCAATTTAGAAGACCAAGAGAATGTTGCAATTATCAATCGAAGTGGATTGCATCTGTTAGATCTGATTAATGATGTTTTGGAACTGGCGAAAATTGAAGCGGGAGCAGTTCAGGTTGAGTTTGAGAGTACGGACTTAATTGAATTGCTCAGAACCGTTGAAGGAGTGATTCGAGGAACTGCGATCGCAAAACATCTCACGTTCCAAACTGACTATGATTCAGATCTACCAAGGCTAATCAAAACAGATTCTCGTAAACTGCGTCAGATTCTAATCAATCTCTTGAGTAATGCAATCAAGTTCACCGACCAAGGAACAGTGACGTTACAAGTTAGAGCCATTCAGAATCAACTCACATTCCGCGTCGTTGATAGTGGAACAGGGATTGCACCCGAAGAACTCGATCGCTTATTTCAGCCCTTTTTTCAAGCAGAAGCGGGACGAACCTTACAGAAAGGAACAGGATTAGGACTGTCAATCAGTCAGCGGTTTGCTCGATTAATGGGCGGCGAAATTTCCGTCGAAAGTCAGCTTAGACAAGGAAGTACTTTTACCGTCACATTGCCCTTTGAAGCTGTGACCGCACCGCTCAATCCCGTATCAGAAACGGCTTGGACGCTTTCCCCGGATCAACCGCCAATCCGGGTGTTAGTCATTGATGATCATCCTGAGATCTGTCAATTTCTGGCACAAATGCTCGATCGCGTTGGCTTTGAAGTGCGATCGACGGACACGGGAACAGACGGATTGAGACAATGGCGGATTTGGCAACCTTCTGTTGTGTTACTTGATTTACAGCTACCGGATATTGATGGCTATACGATCGCGCAACAAATTCGAGCCGCCAGCCAACAGCGAGAGATTGACGACTCACTCGTCGATAGTGATACGATTCTGATTGCCTTAACTGCTAACGTATTTCAAACCGATCAAACCGCTATTTATGCTGCCGGATTCGATGACATGGTTTGGAAACCCTTTCGAGAAGCAACACTGCTCACAAAGATTGCACAGCACTTAGGGATTTGCTACCGAGATGAAGAGAAGTTTTGAATCCCTGAACCGATTTAACTCTTTGCCGCTAGAATAACTCAGTATCGATCAGAACATCAACGTGTGCTCGGTTATCTTTTATGCTGCCTCCGATCCAAGTCTCTTTGCAAGCTTCTGAAGCCGTTTGTCTGTCACCTGTGACCGATTACTACATTCGCAAACTCATTCAGCAGAACTTTTCTCACCTAGTCTCTCTCGATTCGGAGCAAGTACTGTCTAAAGATCTCTGTCGTAGCTCGATCGCACTTTTCACCCGACTTTCTGCACTGCATTCTGACCGGATGTCGATCGCACAAACGCTCGATACGCTAGTTCTCCAACATCAAACGCTGCGGACTCAAGGCGGCAGGTATCAATCCGAACTCAAGCGAGTCGAAGAACAAATCTTACATTGCTTCGCGCTCAAAAGAACTCGATCGGTTGCTGAAGCGAAAATATTAGTGATTGATGATACCCCTGAAACATTACGACTGCTAACCAGTACCTTAAGCGAACAAGGGTATGCGGTCGAACAGCTATCGAGTGGGGCAGCCGCACTCCATCATGTACGCGATCGACAACCGGATCTGATCCTGCTCGATGTGATGATGCCTGGAATCGATGGCTATGAAGTGTGCGAACGATTAAAGCTCGATCCTCAAACTTCTCACATTCCCATCTTGTTTCTTAGTGCAGTCGATGATGCCTCCAATAAAGTGAAAGCCTTCGATCTTGGGGGTGTAGATTATGTGACGAAACCTTTTCAGCTTGAAGAAGTTCTCGCGCGGATTGAATATCAATTAAAGCTGCATCAGCGATCGAGACAACAATTAGAAGCGGGACAATCTTATCAGAACTTCTTTGAAAATGCGGTTGAAGGAATGTTCCAAACTACGCTCAATGGTCGTTATCTCCGAGCAAATCAAGCATTAGCAGAATTACTGGGTTATGATTCACCGCAAGAATTGATCGATTCAGTACAAGACATTGCTCGTCAGCTTTACACAATTCCGCAACGTCGATCGCAGTTCGTTCTCTATCTTGAACAATACGGACAGACCGAGGAATTTGAAGCGGAAGTGTTTCGGAAGAATGGCGATCGCATTTGGATTCGAGAGAAAGCGCGGGCAGTTCGAGATGGGGAAGGCATTTTGCAATTTTATGAAGGAACGGTGCAAGATATCACCGCTCAGAAGCGATTAGAAGCAGCACAAGGAATTTAGGGTGACTAGCCCAAATAATGGCTGAAATACTGTTGATAGAGCGGGCAACGAATGATTAGTTGATTGCCTTGACGCTTAATCAGTCCTAAGCTTTCTAGCTTATACGTTGTAATGGTTCCAAGCGGAACCTCAACAGTATTCGATAAGATCGCTTTGAACGCATCGATCAGATTCGGATGTTGTTGCACTCGATTCCACAATCGCTCTAAATCGGTGTGATAGATGCCCTTTGCGGTCGGTGCTTCTTTGAGAATTTGTTCGATCGATAAATCCTGCTGAAGCCAATAAAACGCAACCTGAAGCAAATAAGGATGTCTCCCGACGAGATCACTCAATTGATTGAGATGGTTAGAACTTAGATCTAAATCATACTGTTGAGCGAGCGTTTGAACTTGCTCCGGGTTGAGTTCAGAAAGCTCGATCGGCAAACCCACATTGAACGGGGATTGATTCAGCTTCAAAGGCACATACAGTTCAGTGTTATGCACCACGATTAATCTAAGTTTTTGCCAAACTTTATTCTGAGCCGCTGACTCGTGCCAGATGCGGAACAACGGTAAAACATCTTGAGCTAACTCAGGATATTCAAACAGCGGCGTGACTTCATCGAAAATCAGGAGAACTCCAGCCTCAATCTGCGCTAACAAATACATCTGAAAATAAGCATTACAACTCAGCTTACTTCCACTCTCTTCATCCCAATACTCATCTAACTGTGGCTCTAGGTTCAGTTGCCGACTCACTAACACACAGAGCCAGCGTAGGAAATCATTGAGATTGCTAAACAATCGTCGATCGGCACTCTGTAAATTGAGCACCACCGGAATCAATCCATTCGCCTCTGCATGAGCCATCAACCGCAGAACGAGTGAAGTTTTACCACTTTGCTGCGGTGCTTTAATCCGAACTAATCCACCCGGTTTGAGAATCTCACGATACGCTAAAGCTTCGATCGTCGATCGCGCTACATAGAACTTTGACTCGATCGACAATGGACCGCCCGGAAACTCGATCGTACTCGGTAAAGCTATCAAGGGAAAATTCGAGAGCGAATTCGCTGGGGAATCTAACTCTGCTAAAATCAACCGCACATTTTTTTTCGTCACCTTCCGTCCCAGTGCATTCGACAGATTTTGCCAAAGCTGGAAGCCAACTTCTTTCACATAGTCATAGTCATAGCCCGACTCCGTGGCAATCTCGCGATATCGTTTGCCTTCAAGCGATCGCAGAAATACGATCTCCTGAACATAGCTCAGTTGATGAGGCGATAAAAGTTCATTGACTGTTGTGAGCACCGACTGAGACATGATCGAAGAGAGTTGCTAATCTGTAACGCTTTCACCCGACCTAAATTTTGACCGACTCACTGTAAGATGTCTAGTGTTTCCAGTGAAGTCCCTGCTTTTCCCCTCAGTCGTACGAGTTAAGCTATGAATCCCCTACTTTTTACCCCACGAATCCCGCCTTCGTTTTTTGCGATCTCTGGACATAATGCTGAGTGTGCATTCTAATAATGATTCGCTTACGAAACGAATTAGAGTTGATCGCACTTGTTCATTTTCAGGCAGTTGACGAATCTGCTTTCTGATATGGGGAGCAGATTTTTTTAATTCGGCTGCGCGATTTAGCGGATCTTGTTATTTTATACAAAATTGATGTTTGAGTGCGACAGATTCGCGTTGCCCCCCTGCCCCCCAAACTTGGGGAAAACCGGAATTCAAAGTCCCCCAGAATTGGGGGATTTAGGGAGCGAAGGATCTGTGGCACTCCTCGATTGATTTGGTATGACTCAGAAAGATGAAATGTCAAAGCGAATCTTCCCTTACTGTAGGGATTGAAAGATGTGAATCGTTTTAGAAGATAGACTGCGATGAGTGAGTATGAGTATCAAGTAGGGGGAAGCTTGCGGCAGGATGCACCGAGTTATATTGCTCGTAAAGCCGATTTTGAGCTTTACTCAGCACTCAAAGCAGGTGAACTTTGCTATGTTTTCAATTCCCGGCAGATGGGCAAGTCTAGCCTACGAGTGCAAGTGGGACAGCAGCTTGAACAATCGAATATTCGCTGTGCTTACTTAGATATGACCTGTCTCGGCAATGAGCAAGTCACTCCGATGCAATGGTATCGAGGAATTGCTGTCGAACTTCTACGATCGCTAAATCTCTGGCATACGATCGACTTTAAATCTTGGTGGCGCGAACACGAAGATTTCGCGATCGCTCAACGTCTTTGTCTCTTTCTCGAAGAAGTGCTTCTGGCTCAATTTCCCGATCAGCAAGTGCTTATCTTTGTCGATGAAATTGATAGCACTTTGAGCCTTCCGTTTCCAGTGCATGATTTCTTCGCCCTGATTCGCTATTGTTACGATCGACGTTCTACAAATCCCACGTTCCGCCGTTTAACTTGGGCATTGTTCGGAGTGACGACTCCTTCTGAACTGATTCGCGATCGCACTCGAACTCCATTTAACATTGGTCGCGCGATCGAACTCGAAGGCTTTCAGTTTCACGAAGCGTTAACACTGACTCAAGGCTTGGTAGGAAAAGTGAGCCAGCCTGCTGCAATTCTTAGAGCCATTCTCGATTGGACAGGAGGACAGCCGTTTCTCACTCAAAAGCTCTGTCAGAAAGTCGTACAACTCAGTTGGGAAACGCCGAAAGGCAAGATTATCTTACCACCGGGTACAGAGTCGTTTTGGGTGGCTCAAGTGATTCGGCAACATCTCATTGAGAACTGGGAAGCACAAGATAACCCGGAGCATTTGAGAACCATTCGCGATCGCATTGTCCATCATCCTCATGCTCATCAATTGCTTGCTCTCTATCAAACCATTCTGAATCAAGAGAACACCACTTGCACAAATCCAATCAATGAAACAGCACTCATTTTATCGGGTTTAGTTGCAACTCTAGAAGGAAAGCTTCAGGTTAAGAACTATCTTTATCGAGAAGTATTTAATCAAACTTGGTTAAGCGAACAGTTAAATCAGGTAGACGCGATTCGGACATTGACGATCGATTTAGCCGCAGAAATCGAAGCATTAATTGATCCGAACTGCGATCGTTCAGAATGGCTAAAACAGGCGATTTTAGAGAAATTGCATCGAGAGGGAAAGTTGCCAGAAAGCTATCAATGCAAAATGCACAATCAGATCAATTTCTAACTCAAAAAGTGGGAAAAGAATGCTCTTTTAAAAACCACTCGACATCACAGGCTAAATTCGTGACAATGCTCCTCAGTAGTTATCACCGAGAGAATAACTCACTATTGTTTGAATTCATGTTATTCGGGAGTGTAGCAGCCTGTGATGAAGATTCAATCCGCTCAGCGTTCGATTTTCACCGAAGCCCCCTTATCCGGAGTCAATCTTTCTTTACCCCGCAGCGTTTCAGCCCCTAATCGTTTTTTATCTCGCTTCAAAACCCTCAGCTTTAGAAATCAAGTTGCCGCGATCGCACTTCTTCTCGGAACAGTCCCAACTTTAGCCATCGGAGCTATTAGCTATCATTTGCTCGATCGTTCTATCACCGCTGCAACCGAAACGCAAGAATCGACTGCAAAACTCGCAGGTGATTCCATACAGAACTATCTCAACCAACGACAATCCGAAATACAAGCGATCGCGACTTTACCGATTCTGAATGATTCCAGAATTTGGAGTAGCTTATCGCAAGAAGATAAAGTTGCGACCTTTAATCGTGCAACTCAGTCATACCAAGCTTATAGTCATATTGCAGTGTTTGAACCGAATGGAACAGTTCTCCTGCAAAATAAACCACGATCGATTGCAAATCAAGCAAAAGAACCTTATTTTCAAACGGCGCTTAAATCTGACACGGTGAGCTTGAGTGATCCGATCGAACTTGAGGGTCAGTCTGTGCTATATTTCACTGCTCCAGTGAAAGATGTTGCAACGGGTAAAACGATCGCAGTCTTGAGAGCAACCCTTCCGACTCAAAATCTAGCGGAGGTTTTCCCTGCGACTTATAGCATTGTCGATCGCTCAAATCGTTTCGTGGTTGCTTCTGATCAGAATCGTGCTGCAATCCCGACATTTTCAGATTCAGCGACGTTAGAAAGTCAGTTTTGGACAAATGACCAAACACAACAACGGCTATTTCTCACTCAAGTTCCGGTTAAAGCGATCGATCAACTTCCAAATCTCGATTGGCGATTGATTGTCAGCACAACCGATGATCAAGTTTCAGAACCTTCACGCTTATGGTTATTGCTACTTGCCAGTGGAACTGTCGCTGTGTCGGGACTTTTTGCGATCGTGCTTGCCTATCTAATCGCGCATCGGCTCACGAGCATGAGACATCGCTTGTACAAGCTTTCAGAGGGCAATTTCACAACCAGAATGAAAACGGCTGGTAACGATGAAATTGCATTGATTGGTCAAACGATCGATCAAATGGCAGAAACGCTAGAAACCGCTGAGCAAGAACAATCTAACCATGCTTGGCGTTTAAAGCAATTCCACCAAGCCGCATTTAACATCCGCAATGCAAAAAGTTTCGATGAGATTGTTCAAACCGGAGTTCAAGAAGTTCGCCAACTACTGAGTGCCGATCGTGCGATCGTGTATCTATTCGACGAAAACTGGCAAGGTACGATCGTGGCTGAATCTGTCTTATCTGAGTTTCCAGCCGCACTTGGAGCGAGAATTGCTGATCCTTGTTTTGCTGAACGCTACATCGAAAAGTATCAGTCAGGTCGAGTTCACTTTATCTCGAACATTGAAGAAGCAAACATTGATCCTTGCTATCGTGGACAATTAGAGCCATTTCAGATCAAAGCGAATCTCGTTGCTCCAATGGTGGTCGAAGGTAAATTAATCGGATTACTTGTCGCCCATCAATGTCGTGCACCGCGAGAATGGAAAGCTTCGGAAATCGATGTATTTGTTCAAGTTGCATTGCATCTCGGTTATGCGATCGAGCAGGTGAATCTAGCAGCAGAGCGTGAAATCGCGCTCGCTCAAGCGGCTTTAGTCAAAGAACGCCAACAGCAAAAAGATAGTCTAAGAACGCAACTTCTAGAATTGATGAAACAAGCTGAGAAAGCTGCTAGTGGAGATTTGACGGTTCGAGCTAGAGTGAATGATGCAGAAATTGGAACGGTTGCCGATTTCTTTAATGCGATCGTTGAAAACTTGCAGCAGGTGGTTAAACAAGTCAAACAGAGTGTACTTGAGGTGAATGCCTCGCTGTATCAACATGAAAGTGCAGTACGATCGCTGTCTGAAGATGCTCTGAAACAAGCTGAGGAAACGCATCTCACACTCGATTGTATTGATCAGATGGTGCGATCAATCCATACTGTTGCGAACCATGCTCAGCAAGCCGCAGAAGTAAGTCAGACCGCTGCTCAAACTGCGGAAGCAGGCGAATTTGCAATGAGTGAAACGGCTGATAGTATTGCTGAACTTAGACAATCGATTAGTGAAGCCACTAAGAAAGTAAAGCGTCTGGGTGAGTCTGCTCAGCAAATTTCAAAAGCCGTCTTGCTGATCAATCAAATCGAAATGCAGACGAATGTTTTGGCGATCAATGCTGGAATTGAAGCCAGTCGAACTGAGGGCAATCATGGATTTACAATGATCGCAGAAGAAGTGAGTGCCCTAGCAGGTCGAGCATCAGCGGCAACGCATGAGATTTCTCAACTCGTGCGAACGATTCAGCAAGAAACGATCGAGGTTGTGGATGCAATGGAAAAGAGTACGGCTCAAGTCGTCACCGGAACTCAATCGGTGGAATCGGCAAAACAAAGCCTAGAGCAAATTTTGCAAGTCTCACATCAGATTGATCAGATCGTGCATTCGATTTCAGAAGCGACCGTTTCTCAAGTCAGCACGACGAATACCGTAACGAACTTGATGAATACGATCGCTGAAGTTGCGAAACATACCTCAAGTTCGTCGCTGGAAGTGTCTAGCTCACTCCGAGAAACGGTCAGTGTGGCAAAAGAGTTAGAAGAATCAGTGCAAACCTTCAAAGTCAGTGTCTAAAGCTTGCCTTCAAAGCGGGAATACCAAACGATATTGCCCACAATGTTAATTCCCAGGGCAATTCCGCCAGCAATCCAACCCAGTGTCGGATTATAGCTTCCTCGGCTGAGGGTCGTCATCCATTGGTGCGTTTGTTCCGAACCGATTAATCGATCGGCGATAAACGGAAACAGATACATCAGTGCTGCTCCGACAATCAGCCAGATTGCCATTGAGACTAGAAGAAAAATTGTTTTTGGTATAGATTGACTTCCCATTGATTTATTCGATCGACATCTATCGCTGAGATTATCACAGTTCCCTTTCTAAAGAATGAGGGCATCCGAATCGACTTGGATCACGATCAATGCGATCGCAATTTTGAAAAGTGATATGACTCAAGCCCCTACTTCTTCTGATTCCTTAGTTGATAAGGTAGTCGAGACTCAGTACCCGATCGAACCGACTCTGCAAAATCGTTGGAGTCCACTGGCGTTTTCTGATCAGCTAGTTGAACCTGAAAAGCTAAGAAGTGTGCTCGAAGCCGCAAGATGGGCAGCTTCTTCTTTCAATGAGCAACCGTGGAGCTTTATTATCGCAACAAGAGACAATCCGACAGAATTCGATCGCTTATTAGGCTGTCTCGCAGAAGGGAATCAAGAATGGGCGAAAAGTGCTCCAGTTCTGATGATTTCAGTTGCAAAGCTCAATTTTGAACGGAATGGTACGGAAAATCGTCATGCGTTTCACGATGTGGGAGCAGCCGAAGCGAACTTAGCAATTCAAGCAACTGCACTCGGATTATATGTGCATCAGATGGCGGGCTTTGATGTTCAAAAAGCGAAAGAACTCTACAGCATTCCTGAAGGATATGAGCCTGTGGATGCGGTCGCGCTTGGATACTTGGGCGATCCCCATAGCTTATCGGATCGACTCCAGGAAAGACTGTCTGCACCTCGATCGCGAAAACCTTTGAAGGAATTCGTCTTTACTGGAAGCTGGCAGCAATCATCGGATCTGATTTAGCGTATGCTGTCAAATGAAGGTGCTGGAAGTCGATCGATGAATTCATCTCCAAAAGTGGTCATTGTCGGTGCAGGATGGGCTGGTTTAGGAGCGGCTCACCATTTAGCTCAACAAGGATATGAGGTCACTCTGTTAGAAGCGGGTGGCTATCCGGGCGGACTGGTCGCAGGCTGGAAAACGGCGCAAGGTCGGTCGGTCGAAGCAGGCATTCACGGCTTTTGGTATCCGTATCGCAATATTTTTGCGTTGGTCGATCGATTAGGCATCAAGCCCTTCACGGATTGGACTCGCTCTTCACAATATTCGCCCGCAGGCTTGGAAGTCGAGTCCCCGATTTTTCAGCAGGAACCCCGACTACCCACGCCTTTAGGAACGTTTTTGTACACACGATTTAAGCGATTGCCACTCAGCGATCGACTGTCTGCACTGCCGTTACTTTATGCGGTTGTCGATTTCGATAATTCCGATGAAGCGTGGCGACGGTATGATTCAGTCACAGCACGTGAACTATTCAAACAATTCGGTGTTTCGGCTCGATTGTACAAAGAGTCATTTGAGCCGATGTTGCTGGTGGGATTGTTTGCACCTGGGGAACAATGTTCAGCCGCCGCCGCACTCGGAATGCTGTATTACTTTATCCTGGCGCATCAACCGGATTTTGATGTGGTTTGGTGTCGTGGAACTGTCGGAGAGCAAATCTTTCGTCCTTGGGTCGAGCAGATTGAACGATCGGGTGGTCGAGTTCTGACGCAAAGACGGGTGAGTGATGTCATTCTGCAAACGGATGGGTCAAAGCCTAGAGTGAGCGGAGTTGTCTGTGGTGAGGAAGTGTTTGAGGCGGATGCTGTAATCTTTGCAGTTGGTGTCACTGGAATGCAAAAGATTGTCAGTAATAGTTCTACGCTGCGAGAGCTTCCTGAGTTTTGTAACTTGATGAATTTGAATGCGATCGATGTTTTAGCGACACGATTATGGTTCGATCGTAAAATCAATGTCCCTTTACCTTCAAATGCTTGCTTCGGGTTTGATAACACTACGGGCTGGACATTCTTTGATCTCAATGCCCTACACGATGAATGGAGAAATGAACCGGGTAGCGTAATTGAAGCGGATTTCTACCATGCGAATCAACTATTACCCATGAGCGACGAAGATATCATTGCGAAAGTTCATCGAGATTTAGCGGTCTGTGTGCCTGAGTTTCGGACGGCTAAAGTGATCGATAGTAGTGTGATAAGACTTCCGAGAGCGGTCACACATTTTTCGCCGGGAAGCTATCAATCAATGCTGCCGGGAATGACCAGTTTCGGAAATGTCTTTATGAGTGGAGATTGGATCATTACTCGTCATGGGTCTTGGTCGCAAGAGAAAGCCTATGTTACTGGGCTGGAAGCGGCGAATCGTGTGATTAATCAGTTCGGTCTGGGTATGCCTGCTACTATCATTCCAGTTGAAGCGGATGAACCACATATTATGCTGGCTCGTGATGCGAATCGTACGGTGAGAGAGTTGGCGAATCGCTTTTTGCCGTCTGTGTGGTTGCCTTAGTTTGTCCGCACCATCTTTTCAAGCAAATGTTCTAGAACTGCGGCTAAATCCGCACATAATCCGGTATGCACCTTCGAGGTCTGAATAATCGTGCTTCGAGGTGCAACTAGCCAGTGAAAGCGTTCTCGATGTGGAAGTTGTCCGATCGTGCCTGCGGGTTTGCCTCCAGCACAAATAATCGGAATCGCTGCTAGATGTTGCCGTACCATTTCCAAATCTAAGTCCGGAGCGATCGCACATAATCGCGCTTCGTCGAGTTCAATTCGTGCCTCTAAAAATCTGCGGCTTCCACAAGAAACAATCACACCGACATTGATAAATTCTTCGCGCTCAACCTTGGGAACGACGCGAACGATCGCATAATCATAGGTCAAGGGTTCGGGCACGAATCGCCTCCTCTAAGAAAACGTGCGGTTGCTCTAATCGAGTTAACAGATACTCAATATACGCGCTTCGATGTCGATCGCTCTCTTCAAATGGCGTATTTTTCACAAGCCAACTCTCCGGAATTAAGTTTACAATTTGCGCGATCGTTTCCGGTGTTAGCTTCATGGTTGGGTCGATTGTTTCAAGCTCTGCTGCAAACCGCAAGAGGACATGATCTTTAATCGCTGGAAAGCGATCGCGACTCCGAGCAAGATAGTTCGCCCAAGTGTGATGAAAATACAAGGCTGCACCATGATCGATCAGCCAGAGATTACGATGCCACACTAAGAGATTTGCATTTCGGGGAGTACGATCGACATTCGTAATAAACGCATCGAACCACACAATCTGAGAAGCGAGATGAGCATCAACCGTTCCGGCGATCGGATCAAACGTGACAGAACTCGGTAGATAATCCAGCGCCAAATTCAAGCCTGCACTCGCTCGAATTAGATCTTGAATCTCAGGATCAGGTTCAGTTCTCGCTAGATCAGGATTGAGTTCGACAAACACGATTTCGGGGACAGGTAGCCCCAGAACGCGAGCAATTTCACCACCGATCAGTTCTGCAATCAAAGATTTTTCGCCTTGACCTGCACCCCGAAATTTCAGCACATACATGCCATCGTCGTCCGCTTCGACGATCGCGGGAAGCGATCCACCTTCACGCAGCGGTGTAACATATCGAGTCGCGGTCACAGTTCGCAAATTCATAGCTAATTGAACCTGTTTGAGCCAGTATTCCGATTGTAGTAACACACAGCCCTTGGAGAGCGTTTGAAAAGTGTCGTTTCTTACACTCACCCGCCCGTGAATGCCATAGTCGATACTTTTCAAAATCCTCTTAACAACGCTCAAATAAATCTAGTCGATATTGTTCTTCACGCTTTCCAAATAGATGTTTCAGATGCGTAGGCGATAACTCAAGAAATGCTTCGTGTACTTCATCGCCGCTCAGCGGATAGTCTTTTGCATAAAGAATCCAATGCACCAGCAGTAGATGTCCACCCGGTTCTAGAGCGTCCAACATTTGCTGCTGTGCTGTTCTCAGATCTTCCAAGCTCAGATAGTAACCCACCTCAGAAACCAGGATTAAATCAAACTTCTCATTGGGAAATTCATTTGGGATCTGCATGATCTGAAACTGAACATGCGGCAGATGCTGACAGCGTTGGATCGCTCGATCTTGAGCAATTCGGGAAACATCGATCGATAAAAGTGCATCGGTTCGAGCCGCAAGCTTTTCTGTCAAAACGCCGATCGAGCCACCAATCTCAAAAGCCGATCGATATCGAGGTTTGGGTAATGCTGCGATCGTTGCTGCATATTTGTCTGCCTCATAGTCACTCGTTTCAAACTTCCACGGGTCAGGATCTTCTTGATACAGGGCATCGAAGTATTTTGGCTGGAGTGAATGGGGTTGTAACGGATTCATCGGATTTCCTCAAAAAATAATTCCCAAGGGTGTGCAAAGTTTTCGAGCAGTTCAGCGGTCAGTCGAAACCCTTCAAGGTCATCATCGATTAGGTTTGTAGTTTGAGAGCGATATTGTGCGATCGCATTCTGTTTTAACTTTCCAATCTCTGCTATATCTAATCGCCATCCCATCACTTTCGCAGTCGTCGCCACGGTTCCCCGTTGTTCCGGGTCCCAATCCCAAATTGGATATTCAATGATGCGGGGAGAAAAAGATAAGCTCCGAATTGCTTGGTCAAACAATTGCCAAGTGGCTCGATGATCTGGATGAGGATCGCAACGCCAAGGTAGAAAAATTGTTGTGGGAACGGTCGATCGAAGATAGTTGCTCACTTGAGCGATCGCTGAATCAATGTGCTCTTCGATCAAACTATCGGGAAGCCGCAAAAACTTGATGTCACTTGATTCAACACCTAAAATTCTTAGTGCATCAATCGTTTCTTGTTCGCGCAACTGCCGCAAGATTGGTGCGGGAAATTTACGCGATCGTGGATGCGACATGGTTCCATCACTCACGACCAGCACTTGAACCGGATAGTGATGCGATCGCAATAATGCAATTGCCCCTCCGCATCCTAATGTTTCATCGTCAGGATGCGGTGCAACAATCAAAACCCGACCGGGATCAATCGTCGAAATTGATCTAAGTGGAAAGTGAGTGACTGTTGTAAATGCTGCTAGATTTCCCATAGTTGCTCAACTGACTCCGAGTGAGACAATACATACTGTCCAACATTCGCGATCGCAGCATCATACACAGGTTGCCGCAAGTACAGAGTTAAATCGCGATTGATGCGATCGATTTCATGCGGAGGAAGCAATCCACGTGTTCCGACTGATCGCTGGACGAGTTGCATTACATCAAAGCAAATTTGCTCGATCGCCGTTCGTACCATGTTGGCATAAGCGACCAGTTTGATTGAATCCGGTTGAGCTTGATGCGGCGATCCAGCAAAGATCGGAGCATAGTTCGCAATCAATTCTGCTGCACCTTGTAGCCAAAGATTTCCACTCTCAAGCGCGATCGCCATTTTCCCAAATCGTTCTTCCTGGTAAGGATCTTGTGTTCGTTCTAAACTCCGCAAAAACCGTCGAGCTTCATCGAATAGCGCTTCGGCTCCTCCTAACTGAACTGCCGCAAATCGAACCACACCTGTCGTTAACCAAGGCTGTCGATAGTAGTCATTCGGCTGTCCGATGAGAGCAGTTTCAGGAAGTTCAACGCCAGTAAAATCGACTTTATAGCTTGCAGTCGCCCGCATTCCTGACGGTTGCCACCAAGATGGATCAGCAATTGTAGCAACTTCATCCATCGGCACAATGCACATCTGCCAGCGACCATCGGGTAATGTGCCATTGACGAAAGGTCGATCGACATATCCCGATCCAGAGGCAAAGGTCTTAGAGCCTTCTAAGCGATAGTTCCCGTTATCGAGCGGAATGATCTTGAGTCTATCTGCGTCTTCTGCATTCCAAACTCCGAAAATTTTATGTCGGTGAGCATCTTCCGCATACCGCTCGATTTGCTCTGGTGTTCCAAAGGTTTGAATCAGTTGAAGTGCATTGACGTGACCTTCATAGATTCGCCCGATCGCTAAATTACCGCGCCCAATGATTTTTAGAAGCTTCAATAGTTCATGAGTTGTATTTGCATCGATCCCTAATCCCAATCCGCCAAGAGCGCGATCGAGCGGAACTGCGAGTAATCCAGCTTCAGCAATCTGCTTAAATTCCTCAGCGGGAAAAGCGTTTGGATAATCGATTTTAGCGGCATTGTGAACTGCAAACTTTGAAATCTCAGCAGCATGAAACAATGCGTCTTGAATCGATGTAAGAGACATTCTAGGAGGAGAAATGGTGCTTTGTTTCATGATGAATAGCCTCAATAACAATTTTATCTAAGCAATGACAGTTCAGCGTGGGGATTCTGTTTCGCGCGATGTAACTCTAATCGTAGTTGTTGAATCGCTTGTTCGATCGACACTTTCGACCATCGCTGCGACCAAATTTGTTCTTGTTGTTGGCGGTCTTCAATTTGCTCCATCAACAATCCGAGCGTTTGAGGTTGCGTGAGTTGTTTTTGCAACCAATCTGCACCGATTCCTAGCGTTTGGGACATCGATCGAACTTCTCGATCGCTCGGTTGATGACCACAGAGAATCTTTTCCCAAAGCAGTCGGAGTTGATAGCGCGATCGCAGTCGAGCGGCAACTTCTGTGCCCGATTCAACGAGAAACGGTTGGTGCTGCTGTCCCATCGTCGTCCAGACACTCAATTGATTCGCTAATCCTAGCTCTGTGCGTCCCCTCTGTCGGGCTGAAGTCATCACCCGTACTTTAGGACTATGCCGAAATCTTGCATTCACTCGCAGTAATGCTTTGTAGAGTGCGACATCTTCAGGAGTTCTGACGAGCGGCATTCCTCCTGCTTGAGCATAAATTTCTGCTGTGACTGCAAAACTTGCACCATAATGCTGAAAATGTCTCGGTGCGGGATCATCCGGATTCGGATCAAGATGGCTTTCTAGCTCAGCAATCAGCGATCGATATCCCACTTCCCGTAAGTGACATGCTCTCGTATACGGAGCTAACTGCGCGAGTCCCACCGGATCGAGCATGATTCTGCCGCCAACCGCATCAGCACCATTTGCAATCTCTTCTAGAATTGCAGCAATCCAAGTCGGACTCACGCGCGAATCTCCATCGGTCGAAGCAATCACACTCCGTTTTCGTCCAAGTTGACTCAGGCGGCGATGCGCTTCATTCATCAACATTTGGCGAACGCGACCGATATGAGCTTCTTGCGGTGGAAGCGTCCTTTCAACAATGTGTAAGTTCAAATCTGGATGATGTTGAGCAAAGCGATGAGCGATCGCAGCCGACGCATCACTACAATTGTTTGCTAACAGAATGATCTCATAGCGATCGCGTTCAAACGATTGACCGTTGAGATCAATTTGCTTTGCTAACGCACTTAATGTGATCGTTAATGTTGCCGCTTCATTCCGAACTGGCACGATCACACAAACCTCACACTGAGGGAGAGGAGGCTTAGAAACAAGAATCTGAGCTTCTGAAACTAAGGGAGCATCAACCGTTTTGATAGGGCTAGTTTGCATCGCTGTTGTTGCTCCAAGCAAAGTCGCACGAACGAATGCTCGATCGCCAAACTAATCGATAGACTTTATTCATTGACGCTAACTATAAACTTCTCTTGGTGGAGACAATTCTCTAATTTTTCTTGGAGATTGTAGATCCATCAACTGAAGGAACTTGTTCGGTTTGAATGTCCCTCGCAAGGTAGAAAAATAAAAAGGATTAGCTTGATTTCGGGCAATCGTAGCCGACGTAAGGAATTCCAATCCGGTACTGGGCTTGTGGATTACGATCGCACAATTTCCCCTGAAGTTGTACCTGATTCGGAAAATCTTGCATTCTTAAACCGGGAGCGATCGCCCAAAATTGCTGCACTGGAGGAACATTCGAGCTTGCTAACTTTTGCCAAAAACCTTCATAGCCTTGAGCACGAGAAAAAAGCGCAAACACAGGTTGGCATGGTTGTGATCTCGCTTCTGTTTGAAGGGCTAAAGCAAATCCTAATCCTAAAGCAATGTCTTGAAAATCGTTGTAGCTCATTGCAACTGCGGCACAGTTCGGAGACAGAATATTTTGAGCCACGCGCTCAGGTGTGTATGGCTTGAGAAACACTAAGTTAGACACCACAAAAACACAGCTTAATGCACCGATAAAGTACATCGGAATCGGGGACTCAAACTTTGACGGCTGTAACTTCCAGAAACTTGCTCCGATCAGTGCACAAACTGCTGGATAGTAAATAAAGTTATAGCGCGGAACTTGAGTGATATCTTTTCCAAGCACATAGACGATCGCTAAAAATTCGATCAACACTCCGACCACAAAACTCACTAGAATCAATGTTTCCCAATGCGTTTTTGGATCGTTCCATAGCATCTTCAAGCCTTTAATCACGCACCAAGTTATCCAACCCGCAAAGAGCAACATTGCGATCGCTGATACCACAATGATCCAAACGGGCTGAAATTCGACCGGAAACGACACCACCATTACTAGCCACCCCACCAAAAACTGAGAAAGCGGAATCAAAAAGCTCCACCACGCAGCATCCGAAGTCGATAACCAATCGGTTTCAGGTCGAGTGATATGGCTGATAAATGTTGGAAGCCAAGGAAGCCAAATTGCAAGGATACCTAAACCCGAAAGCACGATCGTGCCCCAAGTCCGCCACCAGAATCGATACGGATGTCGCAATCGAATCTGCAAGACAAGTAGCGTGAAAAACTGAGCCGCGATCGCTAACACTAAAAAGTAATGAACATAGAATCCGATCCCATTTACGATCGTCCAACCGATCCAAACCTTGGGCGATCGCACTCCCTTTAATAAGTCCTGCTGAATCCGAATTAATCCCACTAGCGCCACAATCACAAACAAGATCGGAACCGTGTAGTGCCGCGCTTCTTGAGCAAGATAAACCGCAAACGGCGAAACTGCCATTACGAACGCTGCAATCGTTCCTGCTTGTGGAGAAAACGCGATTCGATTGAGCCAATAGATGAGCGCGATCGCAATAATTCCAGCCGCAACACTGAGCGATCGGAGTCGCCAAACCCAATCACCCGGAACCCATTGCAGCCAGTGATGCAGCCAGCAAAAGAACAACGGCGGATGAACGGATTGTACTGAAACCGTTTGAGCAATATTCGCGCAGGTCGTTGGCTTCAATTGAAATAATTGATTCAGTGCTGAGAGATTAAAAAATTGCTCAACAGGTACTTCTAAATAATTGCGTCCCATGCTGAAAATCGCTGTGATGACTTCATCCATCCATAGCGGTTTGAGGTCGAGATTCCAAAATCTAAGAATCGCGCCAATGATCAAAGCGGTAATCAGACCAAGCACAGGAGCCAAGACAATCATTCGATCGAGACATCAGCCTGAATCTACACTAGATCGGGAACTTCAGGGGAATTTACGATGCGAATTATTGGAATCACGGGCGGCATCGCGATGGGAAAAACCACGGTTTCAAACTATCTCGCCACCGCTCATCACTTACCTGTTTTAGATGCGGATTTGATTGCACGCGAGGCAGTCGAGCCAGGATCACCAATTTTGGCGCAAATTATCGATCGATATGGTTCTCACCTACTCCGACTTGATGGTTCACTCGATCGAGCAAAATTGGGAGCGATCGTGTTTGCTGATCCCGCTGAGCGCACCTGGTTAGAACAACAGATTCATCCGTTTGTGAGAAATGTCCTTCAAACCGAGTGCGATCGACTCGCACAATCCCATTCCACTATCGTGCTAGTGATCCCGCTGTTATTTGAAGCCAACATGACCGATTTAGTGACCGAAATCTGGGTAATCTCCTGTCCCGAATCGCAACAAATTCAGCGATTAATGCAGCGAGAAAAATTAACGCTAGAACAAGCCCAAGCGCGAATTCGGAGTCAGATGTCGATCGATCAAAAACGCGATCGAGCCGATGTCATTCTCGACAATTCCACCACGCCCGAAGTCCTGATTCAACAAGTCGATCGCGCTTTAGTTGAAATCGATCGACCTCGCCCGCTAGACTGTTCACGGTGATAAAAAGAAATTCTTATGGCAGCCACTCTAGAGCAAATTGCAGGTTATCTCGATAAAAAACAATGGAAATACCGCATTGATGAAGCAGGCTGCCGCATTCTTACAGGCGTATACGGTGAGAATCTAGAAGATTTTCTCATCGTGATTCAACTCGACGAAGAGGGTGAATTCTTTGAAATGTTCGCTCCACGAGTCTTAGCGGGAGTCAAGGATCACCCCCACAAAACTGCAATTCTCCAAACCATGCTGGCGATTTCTTGGGAAACCAAGATGCTACAGTGGGAATACGACCCGTCAGATGGTGAAATTCGCGCCATTATTGAATTTCCGCTAGAAGATTCCACCCTCACCGAGCGCCAATTTAATCGCTGTCTCCATAGTCTCGTCGAACTCGTAGACGAACTCGCTTTACCCCGATTGAATGCCGTGATGGAAACCGGAGAAGATCCGGGCGACTTAGAAGAAGGAGAACGCCTACTGCTGGCACTACAAGAAGAAGCGCCGGGGCTGCTCACGGTTCTAGAGCGGGCAATGGAGGCACGAAAACGACGCGGAAGAAGACTTCCATCAGATGATAAAGACGAATCGTGAATTCGTTTTCAGCAATCGTGGTATAACAGTTAAGGTTTCGTAACAGAAACTATCGTAATTTTACAAGCCGAGATCGGGCTACCGCTGCTTGGAGCCTGATTTTTGTGTGACAAATCCTCGATCGAGCATTTGTCTCGATCGACGTGTTTTTTACCGTCCTTCCCAAAGAGAAAGATCGTTCATGACAGCATCGCTCACGCCCGATTCCTCGACTCTCCAGAGTCCCGAAGCAACCCTCCGACTGAAAGACATTATCAAAACGCTGCCGCGTGAGTGCTTTCAAAAAGACATGAAAAAAGCCTGGACTTCCCTCATCGTTAATGTAGTGATGGTAGGTCTCGGCTACTGGAGTATTCAAGCTGCTCCTTGGTTCCTGTTGCCGTTTGCCTGGATTTTCACCGGAACGGCACTCACCGGATTTTTCGTCATCGCCCATGATTGTGGACATCGATCGTTTGCTCAGCGCAAATGGGTTAATGATCTGATCGGGCACATCTTCATGGCTCCATTGATCTACCCGTTCCACTGCTGGCGCATTCTGCACAATCAACATCACAATCACACGAACAAAATGGATGTTGATAATGCGTGGCAACCCTGGCGACCGGAAGTTTACGACAATCTCGATCCGATCACAAAGATTGCTTATGAAACCACTCGTGGTCGCCTCTGGTGGCTCGCTTCGGTGCTCCATTGGGCAATCATTCACTTTAACCTGTCGAACTATAAAACCAGAGATCTCGGCAAAGTGAAATTGTCGATCGCGGTTGTCATTGGTTTTGCTGCGATCGTTTTCCCGACTTTGTTTCTCACCGTGGGTGTTTGGGGCTTTGTTAAATTCTGGTTGATGCCTTGGTTGGTGTATCACTTCTGGATGAGCACGTTCACGCTGGTTCACCACACCTTGCCGGACATTCAATTCAAAGAGCCAGAAGAATGGGATGCTGCACAAGCGCAACTATTTGGAACGGTTCACTGTGACTATCCGAGATGGATTGAATTCCTCTGTCACGATATCAATGTCCACATTCCGCATCACCTGTCTACCGCAATTCCGTCCTACAACTTACGATTGGCACATCAAAGTCTCGTTAAGAATTGGGGCACGAAGCTGAGACACTATCAATTCTCTTGGGGATTGATGAAAGAGATCACGGATCGTTGTCATCTCTACCATCCAGACCACGCTTATCAATCGTTCCGCTCCTACAACAATCAATAATCGAAGAAGCTCCGGTTGCACTAATCAGCCGGAGCTTTTTTAGAACTGATGAAATACGATTATCAGGATCAAGAGCGCGATCGCAATCAAAACTGCTCCAATCACATCATTCTTTCGCGAAGTCAATCGATAAGCAGGCTGCAACCAAAAGCTAAATTGTTTTGAAATGAATGGCATCATCACAAGACTCAGCAGCGTAGAGCTAATCAGAATATTAATGAGCGTCACCAGTTCGCGCGGTAAAGCGTTTAGGAAACTCAAAGGAAACTTCGATTGCAGCATTACGATCGGATAAAGTCCCAACACGACCGCCAAAATTTGCTTCCAAGTTGCAGGTCCGAGCTTCGACTGTTCGCCATGACCCGCTGCATTAGAAAACCAACCTTCTAGCCCGGTTGTAAAAGACTTAAATCGATAAGCTCGGAAAAATTGCTGCCCCGATTCGACTAGCTGTTTACGATCGCTAGATTCGATCCATTCATTCAGATGTTCTGGCGTATCGAAATGCACGATCGAGTACCATTTCACCACAGAATTCGGGCACTTCAACGCCGGACAAAGATCGATACGAATAAATCCTGCAAAGCGTTTCGCGTGTTTTACATACTCGTTATGCCACCGTTTGAAGGCGGATTCTGCACCGACTGAAACGATATGTTCAATCACTAAGCTTGAATAAAACGATCGATCCGGATCAGCTTCTACCATTTGGACTAAAAGAACTCTTATTGATAGCAATTCAGAGATCGATGCACCCGGAGATACATCGATCGATAAAACAGTTAGAGGGCGTTTGAAAAGTGTCGTTTCTTGCACTCACTCGCCCCTCGACTGAAAGTCGGCGCTAACAAAACAAAGCCCACTAAAGGGACTAAAAACAAGTTAAATCGGAGCCTTTAGTCCTTTTCAAAGGACTTCGCACCGTTAGCCCGGACTTTTAGTCACGGGCGGGTCAATGCCATAATCGATACTTCTTAAACATTCCCTTACTCAGCCGCTGCTTCAGGTGTTGTACTTGCTGCCGCTTCTGCTGCCGTATCAGCCTCAGCCGCTGCTTTCTCTGCTTCCTCAGCCGCTTTCTTCGCTTCTTTCGCTTTCTTCTCCTCAGCTTTCTTTGCTTCTTTCGCTTTCTTCTCCTCAGCTTTCAAGAGTTCTTTCTGTTTGTCCTCTTCTGCTTCTTGCGCTTTCTTTGCTTCCTTGGCTGCCTTTTTCGCCGCTTTCTTCGCTGCCTTTTCCGCTGCCTTTGCTGCCTCTGGATCTGCTACCGCTGGCGAATCGGTCGGGGCAGTCGGAGCAACTTGCACTTGAGCGATCGTTCTCATGTCGATGCTTGCAACGTGCTCCGCGTTCGCACTAGCCGCTTGAGCCGCGCCCGCAAATCCAAGTGCAAGATTGAAGAATAGCAAGAGAGCGCCTGCTGCGACACTAAAACGGCGAGTCATGGGTTTGAACATAAAACTTAGATTCTCCAATTTCCAATCCTAAAGAGATTTTCATAATACAGAATACAGAAAACAAACACTGTAGCGTAACGAGCATGTCAGGCGTTGCTAACATGGTGCAGATTTATTGATCATGCGATCGCTCACAATGAAATCTAGGAATTACTCCGCATCAGGATCAATTCCAAGTGCTCTCAAACGTTCTGCTAAGCGATCGGCTCGTTGGCGTTCTTGTTCTGCCCGTTGGCGTTCTTGTTCTGCCCGTTGGCGTTCTTGTTCTAGTTGCTGTTCGGCTTGCTCTTTTGCTTGTCCTAACTCAGTGAAGGTTAGAAAACGATCGCCATCTGGACTGTAGAGCACCAATGTCTCAGGCTGAACTTCAAATCGAACTCCTAAACGGGGGCTTGTCCAACCATTGATTTCGTCAATAATCTCGAATCGATTCCCTGAGCGTGTCCAGCCCGTCATATCTACTTTGTCTGGATCGTAAAGATAGTACTCTTCAACCCCGTAGTCCTCATAGAATTTGAGCTTTTTGCTCATCTCTTTGAGGGTGTTACTGGGTGAGAGAATCTCAAACGCAACCTGGGGCGGCAAATTGTCCTCTTTCCATTGCTGGTAAGAACGACGCTCCCCCTTTGGTCTACCGAATACAACCATTGCATCGGGAGCCTGGGAAAGCTTGTTATTGCCTTCGACCGGATACCAAAGCAAATCTCCTGCGATAAACACTTGAGGATCATTTGCAAACAGCAATTCTAAGTTTTCCTTGATGGTAACAATCCATCGGAACTGTAAGGTATTGTCCGCCATCGGTTTGCCGTCACTTTCCGGGTAGAGAATCTGGGGGGATTGTAAAACCACGATCGCGCCCTCCGGTAATTTGTTTTAAGATTAACCACTAATTAATGCTTCGACAAATTCATAGCTAGAAAACGGACGTAAATCTTCAATGCCTTCTCCTGCACCGATAAACCGAATCGGTAATCCAAGCTGTTCCACAACTGCTAGCGCAATTCCACCTTTCGCCGTTCCATCCAATTTCGTCAGCACAACGCCGCTTAATTGAGCCGCTTGCGCGAACACTTCCGCCTGTTTTAATCCGTTTTGTCCGAGTGTTGCATCCAGAACAAGCAAGGATTCGACTTTAGCATCTCCCGCCTTTTTATCAATGATGCGGCGAACTTTGCTGAGTTCATCCATCAAATTCTTCTTGTTCTGAAGTCGCCCAGCCGTGTCAATCAGCAGTAATTCAGTTCCACGAGATTGAGCCGCACTGATCGCATCGAACACAACGGCAGCGGGATCAGTATTCTGTCCTGGATTGGCAATCACTTCGACGTTGCTTCTTTGTCCCCAAACTTTCACTTGTTCGACAGCAGCCGCCCGGAAGGTATCCGCCGCTCCGATCAAGCATTTGTAGCCGGATTTGGTTGCAATGTGAGCGAGTTTGCCGAGTGTTGTTGTTTTCCCGGCTCCATTCACTCCAGTCATCAGCCAAATATTTAAGGTATCTTTTTCAGGTGCGAAGAATGCACTGTGCGACCCTTGTAACGGTTGATCGAGCAGGTCTCTGAGAATTTGTTTCAGATATGCGATCGCTTGATCCGGCGGCAAAGTTTCTTGTCTTAGTTTCGCCTGCAATGCCTCAATGATTTTATCGGTCGCTTCCACACCTGCATCCGCTTGAAGTAACAACGATTCAATCTCGTAGACGGCGTCTTGATTCAGCGGACCTTGACCGACGATCGCTTTGAGTTGATTGACTAAACTGCGACGAGTTTTATCCAGTCCTTGCCGTAAGCGTTTGAGCCAAGTGATTTCTTCGATCGAGACATCTTCCGCGCGACGACCCATCGCAGAGAGGACATCCGCAGACCAAAGGAACCCTTCATCGATCGTAAAGGCGGGTTCTAGTTGCGGTTGTTTAACCACAGGTTCCGGTTCAGTCTGTTCTTCAACTGCCGTAGCTCTGAGCCGTTCCAGTCGCGCTTGGCTTTCAGCTTGGGATTGTGCCCATAAAGGAAGTGCAGGCTGGGGAACAGGTTCTGATTCGGGTTCAGCCTGCTCGATTTCAGGCTCGACAGCTTCAACAACTTCAGGAGGTGCTTCCGCTTCAATCGGTTCTTCTTCAAGTTCAGGAGCTTCGACAGGTTCAGCAACTTCAGAAACCGCTGGTTCCTCTTCTGCGACTTCAACAGTTTCAGAGGCTTCTACTGTTTCGGAAGATTCAGTTGGGGCTTCGGTTGATTGGGCTTCTGCTGCCGCTTTCTCTTGCTGCTTGCGGCGAAACGCTTCCACGATCGCTCTTGCATTGGCAATCCGCGCATCTTCTTCCGAAGTCTTCTCTTCAGCAGGCGTTTCCTCCACAGGTGTTTCTACCGCAGGAGTCGGTTCAGGCTGCTTTTCTTCTTCTTTGTTAAACCGATTGAACCAATTAAACGTCATACCCAATAATCCAGAACGCCTATTCTCACTTTAATGGAAATCAGGACTTCACATTGATCCCTTTAATCGCTTCGGTGACACGACGCAAGATTCCATTGATAAATTTGTAGCCGTCCTCGTTGCTATAGCGTTTCGCGAGTTCTACGGCTTCGTTGATCGCAACGCTATCGGGTACACCAAGAAACATCATTTCGGTCGTGGCGATCCGAAGGATGTCTCGATCGATGGTCGCTAAGCGATCGACATTCCAATCGACCAGAATGTCGTTCAGCAATTTATCGACGCTGACCCGTTCGACCTGAAGCCGCGTGATGATTTCCATCGTGTAGGCGCGGACTTCGTTTTGATTCGCCAGTTGGAGGAATTCGGGAAGCTCGATCGCGCCGCCGAGTCGATTGATCGCAGCTTGAGCGAGATTGATTGCATCTTGTACCATCGATCGAGCGGTTTCAAGATTTGCCGCACGAGTTTGGCTTTTCAGTAGTTGGGCATCGCCGCGTTGGAGTTCAGCCGCAGCGGTTTCGAGGGTGTCGCGGGCTTCGGTGGCAAGAGTGCGGATCGAGGCGAGAACGAGATCTTGGAGTTTTTGCTGGTTGACTTTTTCGAGATCTGAAGGGAGTTGGCTGATGCTCAAAAGTGCCAGTTCACGGGAGATTCGACGGGCTTGCATAAAAGGCAGGGGTTCAATATGGCTTACGTATCCTAGCGCGAATTTGATCCGGTCTTTCTGATGGGTTGAGTTCTACCGCGAAATCCTGTAGAGACGACCCGGCGGGTCGTCTCTACGTCGTCGGGTCAACGCGGAATGTATCGCATTGTTTTTCCGATTCGCATTGCATCGTAATCATGCGTCTGATTTGTATCATCACTGCTGACACAAATTTCTAAAAGGTTTAGGAATATTACCCGCCACTAATTTTCGCTTTGTAGCCCAATCCTGTCAGGACTTGCAGCAATTTTTGAGCGTGATCACCTTGGATCTCGATCGTATCTTCTTTCACCGCGCCACCCGTTCCACACTGCGCCTTCAATTTCTTCGCTAAATCCGCCAACGTTTCCGGCTTGCTTTGAAATCCAGAAATCACTGAAACCGTTTTACCGCCGCGTCCTTTGCGTGACACTTGAATTCTGACATTCTGCTGATTCGGAGGCAGATCGGGAACGGCGCGTTCAAACACTTCGGAATTGCCGAACTCGGAATAGACCACCCGGTCTTTGTCGGGCTTCGATTTTTTTCCCATAACTCACACTCGATGTGTCCAAATGTTACAAACAAATCACAACTGATTCTTAAGGGGGCGGAGTCTCCAAAACGAGAGTGATAGAATTCCTAATATAGTCATGGTTAGAAATTTAATTCTACTCGTGACCTGGGTGCAGTGGAATTTATCCCGCCGCAACGATATCAACCTCCATTTAATAAGACTCCCACCCGACTTGTGCATACCCAGAAGCATCACAAGATAGATTTAGGTACGGATTATCCTTGCCCGTGCCGTCGTCGCGGTCGCCTGATCCCGATCGCGCTGACCGAAGCGTTTGGCTGTAATCGCTGCCAACAGATTTTCGTCGTCGAAGAAAACGGCTGTGTGATCGAACAACTCGCCACCACGTATCCCTATAAGCGATCGTGGCGTTGGACAGGTCATCAGTGGAACGTCATCCAGCCGGGACTTGGCGACAGTTATCTGCCCTTGGCGCTCGGTATCCTGCTCGTTCTGTTGAGTATTTGGCTACCTGTTGCGCTCCATTCGCCGTCCGGAGCCAGTATTATGTTGTGGGCGATCGTGGCACTGGTGTTAGCCGTGTTGCCTGCGCTCATGGTGTGGTTAGCTTATCGGCGGTAGTCCATGACGACGGAAATAGGGGCATTCGACCCGATTTCAGCCTTGCGATCGGCTCAGGTGACTTCGCTGAGGTTGGCGGCAATGAGCGGGGTTGATCGGAGTCGTGTGGTTCAGGCGATGGCACAGGCGTTGTGTCGTCGTCAAAATGACATTTTGGAAGCCAATACGCTCGATCTCGAAATTAGTCGCGAGATGGCAATTTCGGAGTTGCTTTTAGAATGGCTGAAGTTGACCCCGGAACGGCTTCAGAATGCGGTTCAGATTCTGAATCGATTGAGTGAACTGCCCGATCCGATCGGGCGGGTGATGCCTGCGAATTTTCAAACCGATCGCGCTCAGACGTATTCTCAATTGATGCCGCTGGGTGTGATTGCGCTGGTTTATGAAGGGTTTCCTGAGTTGAGCGCGATCGCGGCAGGACTGTGTATCAAATCGGCAAACTGTCTGATTCTCAAAGGTGGAACTGAGGCGACTCACTCGAATGTTGCGATCGCAGAAACGTTACAGCAAGCGCTCGAAGATGAAGGATTCCCGATCGAAAGCGTTCAACTGCTCCCGGCAGAAGGCGCACCGATTCGAGATTTGATTATTCAAGATCGCTATCTTAATCTCGTCATTCCTTACGGACGACCGAGTTTAGTTCAACAAGTCGTGAGGCAGGCGACCGCTCCCGTACTGCGATCGGCAATGGGCAATTGTTATCTCTATTGGTCGCCGTCGGGAAGTTTGGAAATGGCACGATCGATGATCGTGGATAGTCATGCGACCGAACCCGATCCGGTGAATGCGATCGAGAAGGTTCTGATTCACAGACAACAAAATCCTTCTTCGCTTGTCATGCTTTGGGATAGCTTACGGGAAAAGGGCTTTCAGATTCGGGGTGATATGACGCTTGCTTCTGAATTTTCGGGTGTTCGTCCGGTTGAGGATTCGGAATGGAATCAGGCTTATCTCGATCGGATTGTAGGCTTCCACGTTGTGGACGGATTATCAAGCGCGATCGAGTGGATCAATCATTACAGTAGCGGTCATGCGGATTGCTTAGTAAGCGAATCGTATCAAGAATGTCGGCAATTCGCGATCGGGGTGAATAGCGCTTCGACGTATATCAATGCGTCCCCTCGGTTTTATCGCAATCCGAAGCGGGGAGATGCGATCTTTTTGGGAATGTCGAATCAGAAGGGACATCGACGCGGATTAATTGGACTCGACACATTGACGACGGTGAAACATATTGTTCAAGGGAATGGCTGATCGCAACGCTCGAAAATTAAGAACAGACTCAAGTTGCATCAGTGTCGGTTGAATCAGAACTATATCAAAGCGAGCTTCGATTTGCGATCGCGATTAACGGTTGAGAGTATGGGATTAGAATCTTTTGTCCGCGTTCTCTACACACCAGAAGATGCCTTAAGCTTGCGGCAAGGTACCTTGCGATCGTCAAAGCTCAAAAACTATCGGCTACAGGAGTTTGATGTTTTAGAGGCAGCAGAAATTCTAATTGCCCTTGATGATGCGAGATATTTTCATTCGCAAGCAGATGTGATCACAAGAGCAATGTCCTACGACTGGTTGCCTCAACTTGTGGATGAAACAGAGTCATTTGCTGACAAAGAGCTTGCTCTACGGGTAAAGGGAACACCGATCGTGAACCCCTTGATCCGCAGCTTCAGAAGACGGGTCGTTTATTCTTGCATTTCAAAAATCAAACAGTTTCTATTAAAAACTCTGCGAATCAATGTTTACACGCTTCATTGCGGTGGCATTTCAAAAGATATATTGGTGAAGCTGCATCTTATTCACCGAGCAAAACACCGAATTCGACAAGTCGCGGTTTCTCCCAGCGGTGGGTGGGTGATTCTCTATGGAAGAAACGGCTTCTTATACGCGAATGTTTCGATCGATGTTTCGGCTAAACTTTGGGAATTCAGTAATGCAGGTGAGGTACTGAAACAGCTTGCTTTTGCGCCAGATAATAGATGGGTCATGTTGCGGGACAATTACGGATTTTGGCAGTACAGTGTCCCAAGAATGCTGAGCGATAAGCTTTGGAGTTGTCACAATTTGAGGCAGGAAATCCGGGATGTTGCGATCGCACCGGATTGGGGGTGGATTGTACTATATGGGAAAGATGGGTCTGCTCATAACGGTCTCCCGGATGCGCTAACCGATAAGCTTTGGGAGTTGAAAGTCGCAGGGGAAAGAATCAAGCAAATCGCTTTTGCACCAAACGGAGGATGGGTGATTGTTCGGGAATATAACGATTTTTGGTATCACGATATTCCCGATGATCTGGTTGAGATGCTGTGGCGGTATCATCGATCAGGCAAAGAGATTAAACGGATTTGTTTTGCTCCCGATTCAGGCTGGATTATTTTGGGCGGTTAAACACCCAGTTGCATGAGTCAGATAAAGGGATCTCTTATTGCTTTCTATCTTTCGCTTTTTGAACGATTCTCTCACATTTAGCCTTCCTGAATTTCGCGCGGAAAAATCACTGTGAACGTTGAACCTTCTTCGGGCTGGGATGAGAGATAGATATTCCCTTGGAGAAGTTCAACTAAGCGAGCGACGATCGCTAATCCCAATCCGGTACTATCCGGCGATTTCATGGTTCCAACTCGCTCAAACGGTGCAAATAATCGAAGCTGATCTTGGGGATCGATCCCAATTCCGGTATCTGTGACCGAGACCAACCAGCGATCGTTGGATAAGTTTCGACAAGCGATCGTCACACTCCCCGATTCTGTGTATCGAACGGCATTGCTCACCAGATTGGTTAATACTTGCTGTAAGCGAAAAGGATCAGTAATAACTTCTCCAGGAGCTTCTTTCAAGTCTGTCGTGAGTTCTAAATCTCGATCGCTAATCAATGGCTGCATTAATTCCACGACTGCATAGATCAGAGCGCGAATGTCGATCGCTTCTGGAATCATCTGCATTTTTCCCGCTTCATATCGCGAGAGTTCCAGCGCATCATTGATCAAGTGCAACAGTCGCCGCCCACCTCGCAGCACTTGTTCGATATGTTCCAAACTAGAGACAGAATCTTGACTTTTCTCTTGTCTCGACTGTCGTAAGAAGAGATCGGCATATCCGATGATTGAAGTCAGCGGTGTTTTAAGTTCGTGAGCAAGAATTGAAAGATTATCTTCGCTCGATCGAGCTAATCGTTTGAGTTCTGAAACAGTGATGCCTAGTTGATTACGGACTTGTTCTAATTCCTGAATTCGCTCAGCAACATAGCTCTTGAAACACTCTGAAATCGCTAAATCAATCACAGAGTCAATCACAGTGACTGCTCGGAATAGTTCTTCTGCTGTTCCGGTTAGTAGATCAGAGCGAATTGTATTGAAAATTGTTTTGCGTAATAAATGATACTCTTGAGCGATTTCGCTGGGATCAAAGCCTTGATGCGCCCGGAGAACACCATGAGAAATACTTGCTTTTTCGATGGTTGTATCATCATCTGCTTCAGCCTGGGACAAGGAAGCGGACATTGCGAGCAAAACATCATCGATATGATCCTCGATCGCGGTTCGGCTCAAAGTATCCGCACTGCGAATTTGTCGATCGCTGGCGACCGCATCCGTCCAGTCATGTTTGATGCGATCGATATTCTCTTTCAGCAATTGACTAAAATCCTGCATAGCAATCTTTAAATAGCTTTGCGGATTGTATGGGGAAAAGCTGCTGAAATTAATCTATCGGGCGAATTACTTCAAGACAGAAATATTCGGACGTAGACAAAGATAAGCCAAGGGACCAAATAGCGGAATCAGTGCCACAATCCAGAAGAATTGTGAGTCTTTCATCAATCCGCGTCGTGCCATGTCATCACTGAGCAACGTCGGATAAGGAAATAACAGTGCAAATAAGAACAACGCAAGTGTCATTCCGTGGATAAATTTATCAGTCTGAAAAGATTGAAAGAATAGGCTCCAGTTTCCAAATACGATCGCAAATACCAATAAAACGACAGTACTAATTGTAAGAACAATGCCTGTGGTTTTTGAATCGAGCAAGGCTAACCAAGCATCTTTCTCGCCGGAAAATTGATCATTCGGTTCGCGTAGAGCAAGGTAGGGAATTAAACCGATCGTGCCAGATGCGATCGAGGCTAACATAAAGCCCCAAGCTGGAATTCGCTGCATTCTGCCATCGGCAAAGACTAGACAGCTATAGATTAATAGCCAAATGCCAACCATGCTGAATGCAGAGAGTGCGACCGGATTTAAGAGGTACTGCAACTTGATGTTTAGGGGTGGAGCGAAAAAGAGTACATAAACAATAAAACCTAGCCAAATCAGCCATAAACCTAGTCGTCTTAGCATTGTTTTCTCCTAGAGGTCGTTTGAAGAATGTCGTTTATCGCATTCTCCTGCCCCGGAATAAATTCGGGGCTAACAGAACAAAGTCCACTAAAGGGGACTGAGAGGTAATTTCAGCTTCTTCAGTCCTTTTCAAAGGACTTCGCATAGTTAGCCCCGAATTCCATTCCGGGGCGGAATTACAACGAAGCAAGAAGACTATTTCTACTTCTCAAACATACTCTGTTATGACTTTCCAGACGGATCACTTGCATTCACTAACTCTGGAGGCTGAACCGCAGGAAACTTCATCACCTGATCCAAACTCGGACGGGCATGTCGATCGAGATCCTCAATCTTCACAAACTGCCCCGACTTGATCGATTGCTCCAGTGATTGAATAATTCTCACATCATTCAAGCCTTCCATTCCCGAAGGTTCAGGCTGTCTGTCTTGCAAAATGCAATTCGAGAAATAAACAAATTCAGCCGCAAACTGATCAACCGCCGGAAAAGAACGTTCCTGAGTTTCACCGTCGATTGTTAATTGATGCGTGATTTCTTCACTTCCATAAGCAGATTCAAGCCGTAAATCGCCCTTTGTCCCAACAATTTGATAAGTCGAAACCGGAGCCGCCCCAAAACTAATCGTAAACGTCGCTAATCGATCGCCTGGAAATCTCAAAATTGCAGCGGTCATCTCAGGAATTTCCTTGAAGCGATCTTCGGAAGTTGTTGCGCTGGTGGCGAAAACCTCGATCGGTTCATCCTGAAATAGATATCGAACTGCATTGATACAATAGATTCCAATATCTGCAAGCGTCCCACCCCCAAGCGCCGCTTGCAGGCGAATGTCACCCGGTTTCACTTGTTGAGTGAATACAGAATTGAAAATGCGCGGTTCGCCGATTTGACCGGATTTGAGAACTTCGATCGCGCTTAAGTTTGCTTCTTCAAAATGTAGTCGATAGGCAATCATTAATTTAACTGCATTCTCATTGCAGGAGCGAATCATCTCATTACATTCTTGTGCGGTCACTGCCATTGGCTTTTCGCACAATACATGAATTCCTGCTTCTGCTGCTCGAACCGTATATTCTTTGTGTAAGTGATTTGGCAAAGCGATGTAAACCGCATCAATCTCACCGCTATTTAAGCAATCATCATATTCGTCGTAACTGTAAGTATTTTGAATTCCGTACTGCTTCGATATCTTTTCTAATTTCTCAGGATCATCCGATACTAAAGCGGTGACTTCAGAATTCTCGCTCATGTTCTTCAAGCCTGGTAAAACCGAAGCTTGAGAAATCCAGCCGAGACCAACAATGGCATACCGAATTTTTCGAGAAGTATTCATGTGAAAAGGTTTTTCTAAAGTTTCACCACAAAGGTAGAGGTACAGTCATTGAGCTGTCGGTACGTGAAATCTTCGATCGTTCAAAGTTTTTCACTGAACCCCAAAACCTTGACTCCACCTCTACCAAATCTCAAGCGTTACGCGATCGATTGACCTGCTTGCGATAATAATTCGCCTAACTGTTCGACCTTCACCGCAACATCTCCGGTCGCATCTGCGGCTGCTTCTGAAGTATCTTCGCCCAGATCAATCAAGATCTGCGAAATTGCACTCGCATCTCCTTCAGACAATGCCGCTTTCAGATCGCCTAGATCTTCTGCTAAGTCGGTTCCTTGAAGCTGTTGCTGCCAGCTTTCAATCACTGCGATCGCTTGCTCAACCGGAATCGAAGTCAATCCCTGCTGCAACGCTGCGATCGTGGTATCTACATCAACGGTACGAACTGAATCTGCCATGATCTTTCATCCTCTTCAAAACTTGCAACCAATCCCTCACACCTGTCTCGATTCTTGCAATCTGCCTTCGGAATTCGTCACTCTTTTGGGAGAAATAGCGATCGCGTCTTACTTCTACGATTTGCGTCAAGTTCAGCCTTTGGATTGATACAGTTAGAACACAAAATATTAAATACTGTGAAGACAAATTTGCGCTAACCGTCCATTCGTCATGATGCGATTTCCGATTTCTGCCCGCTCAACGCTTAGCCAACTCGGACTCGCTGGAGTACTCCTTTTGAGTGGCTGTAATCTGATTCCAGCAGGTGATGCTCAACAACAACGGAATCCTCGGAACCAAGAAGGTGGCGCGGTTGCAGTCGATACGGCTGTCGCAGAAGTTGGAAGCTTGAACGAGGAAGTCACTTACACTGGAACAACTCGACCGTTTCGAGAGGTTTCACTACGATCGCAAGCCGAAGGCAGAATTACAGACATCAGCGTGAATGTGGGCGACTCGGTGCAAGCAGGACAGGTTTTAGCTCGATTAGATGGCACGATCGCGTCTTCGTCGGTGGCACAAGCAGAAGCGGAAGTTGCCGCACGAGAATCAGAAGTTGCCAGTTTGCAAGCAGAAGTGGAAGAAGCGCGAACTCAAGTAGAACGGGCGCGATTGGAATTACAACAAGCGCGATCGGACTTTGAACGACAACGAATTCTATTTCGTCAGGGTGCAACTTCAGAACAGCAAGCTGAAACCGCGAGAACCGCAGTCGGAACAGCGGAGCAAGCTTTGCGATCTGCGGAAAAACAGGTTGCAAATAGACAGCAGGCAGTCGCAGCCGCCGCAAGACGAATTACGGCACAACAAGCGATCGTCGATCAGGAACGAGAACGACAGTCTTTTAGTGTTCTGACTTCGCCTGTGAGTGGTTCAGTGTTAGCGCGTCCAACTGAACCGGGGAACTTAGCACAGGCAGGAACAGAGATTTTACGACTCGGTGATTTCAATCAGGTTAAGGTTCAGGTGCAAGTTTCCGAGCGGGAATTTGCCAGCATTCGAGAAGGGCAGAGAGCGCAGGTTCGCTTGGATGCACTGCCGAATCAAACGATTGCAGGAACCGTTACGAGAATTGCTCCAGCCGCAGAAACACGGGCGAGATTAATTCCGATCGAGGTCACAATCCCGAATCCAAACGGCAGAATTGGCAGTGGATTGTTAGCGCGAGTCAGTTTTCAAGGGGGACAATCTCAGCGTGTGGTCGTTCCAGAAGGCGCGACCCAAATCGGACAGCGACCTGGACAACCCGGACAACAATCCCAACAAGGTCAAGCTCAACGAGGACAACAATCTCAACAAGGTCAAGAGGCTCCGAGATCTGCCACCGTCTATGTCGTGAATAAATCGGGTGAACAAGCTACGGTAAGTCCGCGACAAGTGCAGCTTGGAAATCGAGCCAACGGACAGGTCGAAATTCTATCGGGTGTGAATGCGGGAGAAACGATCGTCGTTCGCAGTAGCGGCAAGTTAGAAGCGGGTGCGCCCGTTCGGTTGAGCGTTTTATCACAGCAGGGATAGACATTATGACAATGCAGCCTTCTCGATCGCGTGGGTTTAGTATTAGCTCGACTGCGATTCGGCGACATATCGGAACTTTGATGATCACGTTAACCGCGATCGTCATTGGTCTATATTTTCTATCGAGTCTTCAGGTCGATTTGCTTCCGTCGATTACTTATCCGCGAATCGGGGTGCGGGTTAGTTCTCCAGGGATTTCACCGGATGTTGCAGTCGATGAAGTGACTCGTCCGCTGGAGGAAGCCCTTTCTGCAACGGAAGGGGTCGTGCAAGTTTATTCTCAGACTCGTGAAGGGCAGGTCAGCATCGATTTGTTCTTTCAACCGGGTGGAAATATTGACCAAGCGTTGAATGATGCGACTGCGGCATTTAACCGAGCGCGGGGGAGTTTGCCAGATACGATCGAGGAACCTAGGCTATTCAAGGTCGATCCCTCTCAGCTTCCGGTGTATGAGTTTGCGGTTACTTCTCCTTCTTCAGAGTTGGTGGATCTGCGGGTGTTTGCCGATGAAGAACTTGCGCGGGAATTGGGTGTTGTCGAAGGAGTGGCAGCGGTTGATGTTTCTGGTGGAGTTGAAGAAGAAGTTCGGGTAATTGTGGATCTCGATCGACTTCAAGCTTTGGGAGTTGGGTTAAATAGCGTTCTGCAAGAATTGGAAGAAACGAACCGAGATATTTCTGGAGGACGGATTTTAGGCAGAAATTCTGAGCCGTTGACGAGAACGATCGGGCGGTTTAGAGATGCTGCTGAAATTCGGAATTTATCGTTTCCTGTTGCATCACAGCAATCAACACAATCGACAACCGGAACGACAACAGAGTCGATCGCACCAGTATTACAAGATCGAGTTTATCTTCGCGATTTTGCTGAAGTGAACGATGGCACGCAGAAGCAGCGAGTTTTCGTGAATCTGAACGGTCAGCCTGCGGTAAAAGTCAGTGTTCAAAAACAGCCTGATGCGAACACGATTCAAGTTGTGGAAGGAGTGAAACGGCGGATTGAAGAATTGCGTCAGTCGGGTGTGATTCCTCAAGATATGCAGCTTCTTCCAACGCTGGATGAATCGACTTTCATTCAGGCTTCTCTTGATAGTGTGATTCAGTCTGCATTACTCGGTGCATTACTCGCAGCCGTATCTGTTTTATTGTTTTTAGGATCGCTGAGACAGACTTTTATTATTAGCTTAACGATTCCACTTTGTACGCTGATTGCAATCACAGTAATGCGGTTTAGTGGGTTCTCGCTGAATATCTTTAGTTTGGCGGGATTAGCTGTGAGTGTTGGACAATCTGTGGATGCTTCGGTTGTGATTCTGGAGAATATCTACAAACGTGCTGGCATCGATCAGAGTACTGGAAGTAGTTTGACGCAGGATGGACAATCGAAGCGATCGACGATCGATCTCGTGGAAGATAGCAGCCGCGAAATGGAATCCGCACTGGTTGCTTCTGCAAGTACAAACTTAGTCTCTGTATTGCCGTTCATATTAGTGGGTGGATTCATTTCGCTATTGTTTAACGAATTGATTCTAACCATCTGTTTCGCGGTTGCGGCTTCGTTGATTGTGGCGATTACGATTGTACCGATGTTAGCTTCGCGATTATTGACGATTCGCAAATCCAGTAATATAAATCGGTTCTGGTTGTTCAGAGAATTCGATCGACGTTTGAAGGGTGCAACTCGTCGGTATGGCGGATTCTTGGCAAAATTAACTCGACGACCGATTTTAGCGATCGCGTTAACGGTTCTTGTTCTCGGTGGCAGTGGTCTCTGGATGGCAGGTCGAATTCCGCAGGAAATTCTGCCCCGAATCAGCACCGGACAGGCGAATTTATTTGCTCAATTTCCACCGGGAACCCCGCTCGATTCGAGTCGCCGTGTGATGCAAGAGGTGGATCGGATTATTCAGGAACAACCTGAAACCGAATATGTATTCTCGACGGTGGGCGGTTTCTTATTCGGAAACAACACGAGTGAAAACCCGCTCCGTGCATCGAGCAATATCACGCTGAAACAAGGCACAGATGTTGAAGAATACGTCGAGAAAGTGACTCGTGCCTTTCAACAGTTGAACTTAGTTGATATTACCTTGCGATTAAGTCCGGGACAGGTTCGAGGCTTGATTCTGAACAATTCTCCTGTTCGAGGTGCAGAAATTGATGTGATTCTGCAAGGTCAGAATGCGGACGAACTCGAAGCCGCAGGAAGACAAGTATTAGGAGCCTTGTCACAAGCAAGTCTGGCACGATTCCGACCGGATGCGGATCAGCGTCAGCCCGAAATCCAGATCGAACGCGATCGCGAACGTGCTGCGGCTCTCGGATTAAATACATTAGCTGTCGGGAACACAATTCAAACCGCGATCGAAGGCACTATTCCAACTCAGATTCAGCGCGGAAACCGATTAGTTGATGTGCGAGTTGAACTGAATGAAGAAGCGATTCAGAATGCGTCTCAAGTCGAGCGAATTCCATTGTTTACCGACGATAATCAACTCGTTCGATTGAGTGATGTTGCGACGATTCGGACGGGACAAGCTCCGGGACAAATTCAGCGCATCAACCAGCGACAAGTGTTTCAGATTGCTGGAACGCTCAATCAAGGGGCAAGTTTAGGAGCGGCTTTAGAAGAAGTCGATCGAATTTTCCAAAACATTCAGCTTCCCGAAGGCATTTCTCGCTTACCGAGTAGCGCAGCAGAAAGTAACCAACAGTTGCAAGATGCTTTACCTGTTTTAGGTGGATTAGCTGCATTCTTGGTCTTTGTAGTGATGGCGGTTCAGTACAATTCGCTGATTGATCCACTGGTCATCATGTTCACGATTCCGTTGGCATTATCAGGTGGAATTATCGGATTGTTCCTGACTCAAACGGCGATCGGTGCAACGGTGATCGTCGGAGCGGTTCTACTTGTGGGGATTGTCGTGAACAACGCGATCATTATGGTGGAAACGGCGAATGAGATTTATAAGAATGAAGGACTCGATCGTCGATCGGCAATGCTTAAAGCCGCTCCAGAACGATTGCGCCCAGTCTTGATGACGACGGTAACAACCGTTTTAGGGGTATTTCCCTTGGCATTGGGATTGGGAGAGGGTAGTGAATTTCTTCAGCCGTTGGGTGTGGTCGTCTTCTCTGGACTATCGTTGGCAACCTTGCTGACGCTATTTATCATTCCGTGTTTTTATGTGCTGTTGCATCGTTGGATGGATGGTGGAAAAACTCGGCGAGTGGAATCACCGCGATCGATTCCGAAAGTCGAGGAACCGCTGTCGATCTCGAAGCGATCGCAGGATGGGGTGTCTTGATTTGAATATCGGGTTTGGGAATCAATGCGATGAATTTTACGTTTACCCGATAACATGATGGATTTTGCGTTTACCCGATGACGTAGAGACGACCCGCCGGGTCGTCTCTACCAGGGTTTCATGGTGGTGCGACAGTTTTCCAATCGCCGATCAATTCAATCTGGGCAATTAAATCCCCTAATTCGCCGTCTGCGATGCCACCGTCTGTTTACCCTCGATATTCTGCAACGACGCATACAGGCGATTTAACGCATTCACATACGCTTGCGCCGATGCCACGATAATATCCGTGTTTGCCGAATGTCCAGAGTAAATCCGATCGCCATATTTCAGTCGAATCGTCACTTCCCCGATCGCATCAATTCCGGCAGTCACCGATTGCACCGAGAATTCGATCAGTTGATTCGGCACATTCACCACGCGATTAATCGCTTTGTAAACGGCATCGACTGGACCCGTTCCCGTTGCCGCGTCGGTTAACTCTTCGCCATCGGGATTAATCAATCGAACGGTTGCGGTCGGACAGGCAGAACTTCCACAAGAGACTTGCACGAACTCCAAGCGGAACAGTTCGGGGACTTGTTGCACTTCATCGTTCACGATCGACTCTAAATCGCGATCGGTGACTTCTTTCTTCTTGTCCGCTAATTCTTTGAATCGCACAAAAGCTTTGTTGATCTCTTGGTCGGTCAACTCAAAGCCGAGTTCATTCAACCGCGATCGAAACGCATTTCGACCCGAATGTTTGCCTAACACTAATAAGGTGTCAGTCAACCCGATCGTTTTCGCATCCATAATCTCGTAGGTTTGTCGATTCTTCAGCATTCCATCCTGGTGAATTCCCGATTCATGCGCGAAAGCATTCGCACCCACAATCGCTTTATTCGGCTGCACCAACATTCCAGTGAGATTAGAAACCATCCGCGAGGTTTTGTAAATCTCTTGGGTGTTGATCTGGGTTAACGGCGTTTCGGATTCGACCGGGCGACCGAGATAAGGATTGAAATACGATCGACGAACATGCAGCGCCATCACCAATTCTTCGAGCGAGGCATTTCCAGCCCGTTCTCCGATGCCGTTGATTGTACATTCAAGCTGACGCGCTCCATTCTTCACCGCTTCCAAGAAACAAGCGACGGCTAATCCTAAATCGTTGTGACCGTGAACAGAAATGATGGCTTGATCCACGTTTGGAACGTTCTCTTTGATGCCGCGAATCATTGCACCGAATTCGCTCGGAGTCATGTATCCAACGGTGTCAGGAATATTGATCGTTTTAGCTCCGGCAGCGATCGCGGCTTCTAACACTTGATACAGATATTCAGGGTCAGACCGCGCCGCATCCATCGGAGAGAATTCGACATCATCGACGAATGACTTGGCGTAAGCGACCATTTCTTGAGCGATCGATAACACTTCCGCGCGAGTTTTCTTCAACTGATATTCCAAGTGAATATCCGAGGTCGAGATAAACGTGTGAATTCTCGGTTTTGCTGCGGGTTTGAGGGCTTCGGCTGCGGCTTTAATATCGGCAGGAATCGCGCGTGCCAAACTGCAAATCGTTGGACCATCCGGAGTGCCCACGGCTTGAGCAATCTTTTGAACTGCCTCAAAATCTCCCGGACTGGCAAAGGCAAAACCCGCTTCAATAATGTCTACACCGAGTCGAGCAAGCTGACGCGCGATCGTAAGTTTTTCATCCACATGAAGGGTCGCGCCAGGACATTGTTCGCCATCGCGCAAAGTGGTATCGAAAATCAGAATGCGATCGGAATGAGATGCGTTCATAGCTCGACTTGTATAGTTGTAGTGTACTGTCGTTACGAATCGGTTCGTGCTGTTCAGGCTTTTCACAGAATCAAGCACGAAACTGTAGTGATTGTAACGCTAATTGTAGTACGCTGCTTTGTCGAGTCAGAAAAGCTTGACCAATTAGTAATCCGCTTTCTCGATATGCGATCGAATATCGTTCAGATCAATATAGCGATCGGTGACATTCCGCAATTCTCGTGCGATCATGCCCTCGGTTGAGACGACGGTGATGTGAGTGTTCTTAGACCGAAGCTGTTCGATCGCGCGTTCAAAGTCGCCATCACCGCTAAAGAGGATGACGCGATCGTACTGCTCGACGGTATTGAACATATCGACCACAATTTCGATATCAAGATTGGCTTTTTGCGAATAGCGACCGGAAGTATCGTCGTAATATTCTTTCAAAATCTTGGTTCTCACTGTGTATCCAAGACTGATGAGAGCATCCCGAAAACCGCGTTGGTCTTGGGGATCTTTCAGTCCCGTGTACCAATAAGCGTTAATCAATTCGACATGTTTTTCAGTAGTGAAATGCTCCAAAACGCGCTTGGGATCAAAAAACCATCCATTTTTTTGCTGTGCATAGAACATATTGTTTCCGTCTACAAAAATAGAGAGACGGTTCATCGAGTAATGCATAGAAGCTAAAGACCTAAGATTTGTAGAAGCAAAAATGTGAATAATTAATTCTAGCAACGGAAAAATGAGAGCGGACTGAAAGTTTATGGAATGCAGGTCAGTTTTACGATAAAATCCGTCGCCCGATAAATTTGCTTACCGTTCCGACGCTGCTCCCATTGCGATCTGCCCCCAGACAAATCCACTCTGTTTGATCAATAGAAAAAACCAGAGTGCCGGACTTGAGCGGGTGAGATGGGCACGATCGCTGCCAAATTGTAGAAGTTTTTCTAACATTTTGAGTTGGATTTATACCACAGCAAGATATAGCGCTTTACATTAGTTAATTAAAGCAATTAAAACAGATCCTCAGCTATTAGACTGATTTTTCATGAAATTGTGAGATTCTAGGTCTAGGTCGGAACGTGGAAGGGCGCGGAATCGTCCTGAAATTGTCTAGACGCGCGTGATTGATCAAACGTGCCCAGTTTTCTCAGTCATGAGTAAAAAAGTATCGCCTTCAGCTTTGATTCAAGCGTTGACTCTAACGTTGCGCTCTGGATTGTTTCGAGCCACAACGATTAAGCAGCCGGAAAATCAAACGACCGAAACCATGCCGATCGAGTCGAAAGTCGATCGCGCCATTGCTGTCACCGAACCCACCCCGAAAAAAGATCGCCGTTTTGTGCGATTAGGTCATGGAGTGATGATCTTTTGTGCGATCGCGTCAGGAATCGTAACAGCTCGACAACCACAGTGGGCGCAGTCTTGGGAGCGAGACACTCAAAGCGCAATGTTTAAGATGCGAGGTGCGATCGCGCCTCCGGACAATATTGTGATTTTGGCGATCGATGATGAAACGCTGCTGCAATTATCGGAATCGAGTCGGCTAAGACGAAGCACGTACGCACGAGTGATCGATCGCGTGATGCAAGCTGGAGCGAAAACGGTTGGAGTGAATGTAATTCTTGATTTACCGAGTCCTACTCAGGCTGCGCCTTCGACGGATTGCAGCGATCCGAATTTGAAGGTATCGGACGACGATCGACAATTACAACAAGTCTTAGAGCGGTACGACGGGCAAATTACTTTGTCAGTAGAGAGCAATCGACTCGATAACCGTCAAGGTGAACAGATGCGTTTAGTGTTGCCATTCTGTCCGTTCCGAACCCCCAAAGCTTCGTATGGCTACGTCGAATATCGAACTGAGCCAAACGGTAGAATTCATCGAGTCGGCAGTGAAGCGATCGAATACGATCGTCAATCGTCAGAGTTAGCACCCTTTTTTGATCAAGAGAAGATTGTTTCGTTCGCAGAAGCAACCCTGCGGTCAGCAAATCTACAACCCGCACCCCAAAAAGGTAAAAATCTTTTCTTTTACGGTGAGGATGGAACCTTTAGCCGATCGACGATTCCGTTCTGGAATGTTCTATCTGAAGAGAATTGGAACAGCGACTTTCTCCGACGGGGGCAAGTCTTCAAAGACAAGATTGTGCTAATCGGATGGACAGCTTCTAACCTGAACAGTCCTGAAAATACTCCGGTGGGACTGATGCCAGCGGTCGAATTAAACGCAAACGCGATCGCAACTCTGCTCAACAATAAATCAATCCGGGATGCCTTTCCCAATTCAATCATTGCCGGATTATCGGTTGCTGCTTTAGTTCTAGTTGCTGGACTGCTTCAAATTCAAGCGAAACAACCGACTGCCCGATTAGGATGGGCAGGAACGATCGCGCTTTTTTGGGCTGGAATCGGGTATGCCACCTTTACGCAGGGCTTGATGATTTTACCGATCGCAGTTCCGATCGGAGCCATTCTCTTCACGGGTGTCTCTTATCTCGGAACCGGACTCGCTCACGACTATCGCAACAAGCGGCAATTCCGCAAAACGCTGAAACAGTTCGTCAGAGCACCGATGGTTCAAGAACTGATTCGCGACCAAGAAGACTATCAAGATTTGCTTGAAGAAGGCGAAATCATTGGTAAAAAACTTCAAGGACGCTACAAAATCACGAAGATTCTCGGTTCGGGTGGCTTTGGTCAAACGTATATTGCAGAAGACACCCAGCGCCCAGGAAGCCCCGATTGTGTCGTAAAACATCTCAGACCGACGAGCAATAATCCAAAGCATTTACAACTGGCGCGTCGGTTATTTCGATCGGAAGCTCAGAGCTTAGAGAAATTAGGAGAGCATGATCAAATTCCGCGATTGTTGGCGTATTTCGATGAAGATGACGAATTCTATCTGATTCAAGAATTCGTTTCTGGAACCATGCTGAGCGCAGAACTGACGATCGGGCGACATCTCCCCGAAGTTCGGATCGTGGCATTGCTCCAAGATCTGCTGCAAATTCTCGATTTTGTCCATCGTCGGAATGTGATTCACCGAGACATCAAGCCGAGCAATATTATTGTGCGATCGCGCGATCAAAAATTAGTCCTGATCGATTTCGGCGCAGTAAAAGAACTTCAGCATCAGTTAACCGAGACTGATATCGTGACTGCCACGATCGGCATCGGAACTCAAGGATACATGCCCCCCGAACAATGCGCTGGCAATCCTAGATTAAACAGTGATCTCTATGCAGTTGGAATGATTGGAATTCAAGCGCTCACCGGATTGCCACCGAGCCAACTAAGAGAAGATCCAGAGACAGGTGAAATTGTTTGGCGCGATCGAGCGATCGTCAGTGGTTCACTCGCTGCTATCTTGACCAAGTTAGTGCAGCGAGATTTCCGAGAGCGCTATCAATCCGCAGAAGCAGCCCTTCAAGATCTCAATCAATTGACCAATCTATCGACTCTGACATTGCCGCCGGAATTTTTTGTAGCAGCCTCGATCGAGGTTGAAGATGATATCACCACGACTCGCCCTTGGCCCCAAACCTTCGGTGAAGAGGAACTTCCACCGACTGAACCCCCGCCAGAGAATTAAGCAGGTTCGTACACCATCTGTGGCACTAACACGCCATCAAATCGAACTTCTCCGATTCCTAAAAACTTATCGCTCTTCACCCGCACAATTCCCGACTCTTCAGACTCGATCGCGATTTTTTGCCCCTGACACCATCGCCGCGCTAAATCACCCTCTAATACAATCTCCGGTAAGTGCATCAATGCGTTTTCGGGTTCCATCAACGGCACAGGAAGGTGATCGATCGACACACTCTCCCCCAATCTAAACCCGCTACTTTCCGTTCTGAGCAGTTTCGCTAATGTCGCCCCCGTTCCCAGTTCCGCACCCAGATCACGGGCGATCGATCGGATATAAGTTCCACCCCCACAGGCGATCGCTAAATCCAATTCAGGAAAGTCACCCGCTCTAAACTCTAAAATCTGCAAATCGAAAATCTCAACGGTGCGAATCGGAGCCTCGATCGCTTGTCCCGATCGCGCCAATTCATACAGTCGCTTTCCTTGCACCTGAACCGCACTATAGTTCGGTGGAATCTGCTGAATTACACCCTGAAACAGCGGCAACTTTTCCTGAATCTGCGATAAATTCAAATTCGGAACGGCTTGCTGAGTCAGAACTTCACCTTCTAGATCATCAGTCGCAGTCGTGACACCCAATCGAATCGTCGCTTCATAGGCTTTTTCATGACGGAGATATTGCAACAATCGAGTTGCCCGCCCGATCGCGATCGGAAGCACTCCCGTTGCCGCCGGATCAAGTGTCCCCGCATGACCTACTTTTTTCAATTGATAAATCCGTCGAACTTTCGCCACACAACCATGTGAGGTCAATCCAAACGGCTTATTGAGATTCAAAAACCCATCCACGCCACTAATCCTGATTCAACTGAGCGACAGTTAACGACTGTATCAGACTTAACGGTAACGGATTCTGAGAAATGCTGCGGGCATAAGTCGAAGAGAGGAACGATCGATAGTCCGATCGATTTGCCACGTACGCTTGAAAGAACGCCAAACTTAACGCATTCGTATATCGTCGCGCCACATTCGGAGCAGGACCAACCACTTCCGGCGGAACGGGAACCCCTTGAGCATCGCCTTCTTCGAGGGTTGAAAAATGAGTTCCTCGATCGATAATTGCCAAATAGCGATCGGGAGTTTGCAAGAAGGTAAACGGCTGAATCTGTTCGGGGAGTGCAGGCGCGACTGTATCCGCATTCCCCGCCACAATCATCGTCGGAACTTTAATTTGACTGATCGAGGCTTGTCCGAACACACTACTTGTAATCGGATTAATTGCGATAATCGCTTTCACACGCGGATCGCTCAAGTTGTAATTAATCGGAGGCAATCCGGCAGCCCGACATTGCAGCAGTAATGAAAGATTCAAAGTTCGATCGATTTCCGCTGGCTGACAAGATTGCTGGAGTTGCTCAAAGTTGATCGATGCGCCTGCAAGTGCCATCGCGGTGTATCCACCAAACGACTGTCCGATCACACCGACTTGTTTGAGGTTCAATCGACTGTAGCGCGGATCGGAACTCGCTCGACGCTGAAGGTCATCGAGTAAATATTTGATATCTAAAGGTCGATCGATAAATTCACTCGGACTCGTCACTTCGTTTACTGTTCCAGCTACTAGAGCTTGAAGCTGTCTTGCATTACTACCCGGATGTTCAGGAACTGCAACCGCAAACCCCCAGGACGCGAGATGTTCAGCAAGATAGCGGAACGTGCCGCGATCAGATCCCAATCCATGAGAAATCACGACGACTGGAATCGCATTCGGTAACGCTTGACGACGAGCGAAAGGGAGATAAACATCTGCCGGAAAGACGCGCTCTCGTCCCAATGCTTGTACAAAAGCCCTCGATCGATCGACTAATCTCAACGTCTGCCGCTCGAATCCGTAAGGACCACGAGCAGCAAGATCCGGACGATTCTGAGGCAGCGGCGTATTGATTTGACTGGCGAGTTCTGCGATCGTCTGAGTCGCACGAGTGGTTCGGTTAATCAAATCCCCAAAATCGCCTGCAATCTCCAAACTGCGCTGCAAATCGATCCGCAATCCACGAGTCGGAAACTTCCGCAACACATTTAAAAGCGTCAATCCTTCCGGGTCAGCCGCCGCGAGAATGACTGCACCCCGAATTGCAAAAAATCCAGTATCGCGCGATTCTGGTTGAATGATTTGTCCCAAACGACGCAGGAGAATTTCGCCTTGCTGGGTGTAAAGGAACTGAGAAACCGTAATCGGATCAACATTCGCGCGAGTCAGGAGTGCTCTTCTCAGGGTTTGGAGTTGTTGCGGAGTCACATATTGTGAATACACATAGAGATCGCTATCGAGTGCACCCGTCCGGGCATAAGTTTCGAGCGCAGAGACAGAAATCGATCGCTCTAAAATGCCATACGACAAAAAGACTCGTTCTGCACTGATCGCGGGACGACTGACCAGCGCGATCGACATCACGCCGATCGCAGACAGCATCCATTTCAATCCCTTCACTTGCCGCATGATCCGCCCACCGAATTCTCTCTGTCCGACCCATTCTGACGCACAGAATCCAGAGCGACAATAAAGATCTGTCTTTTGACAAATAGTCGAAATTGCAACCTCTGTTTTAAGTTCTAGCTATTGACGTTTTTAAGACACTTTTCTGACATCTCTCGTCGATATCATTGACCAAACTGATCCGTTCCTCAGCACCATGACCGAATTTTGGAGTCGTTTTTTTGATTCAAGCTCTTACATGCCTCACGGGCACTGCTATCTCTGGCAGACTGGATTGGTCTGGCTGCATATCACGGGCGATGCGCTGATTGCGCTGTCTTATTATTCAATTCCACTGACGCTGCTCTTCTTTGTGCGGAAGCGAGAAGACCTTCCGTTTAACTGGGTCTTTCTATTATTCGGCGCGTTTATTATCTCGTGTGGAACTGGTCATATCCTCGATATCTGGACGCTTTGGAATCCAGATTATTGGGTTTCTGGAACTATCAAAGCCTTTACCGCAATCATTTCTGTTCTCACCGCCGTTGAACTTTATCCGCTGATTCCGAAAGCTCTCGCGCTTCCCAGTCCTGCTCAGTTAACGTTGGCGAATCAAGCATTGCAGGTCCAAATCGGGGAACGCCAGCAAGCTGAAATGCAACTGAAACGCTATCGAGACCAGCTTGAAGAATTAGTCACGCAACGAACCGCTGAGTTAACCCGGACAAATGAGCAACTGCAAGCCGAAATTGTCGAACGCAAACGAATTCAAGAAAAGTTGGAATTGTCTTTGCAGCGAGAGCAACAGGCACGTGAATTAGCAGAATCAGCAAATCGAGTCAAAGATGAATTTCTCGCCGTTCTATCGCATGAATTGAGAACGCCGCTGAATCCGATTCTGGGTTGGACAAAGCTGTTGCAGAAAGGGCAATTAACTCCAGAAAAGTCAGCGATCGCGCTGGATACGATCGAACGCAATGCCAAGCTGCAATCGCAACTGATCGAAGACTTACTTGATATTTCTCGCATTATGCGCGGGAAACTCACGCTGAATACCGCAGCAATGGATTTGAAAACGGTCGTGAAAGCGGCGATCGGAACGGTTTCTCTCGCGGCTGAAGCGAAACAAATTCAAATCGAAACCCATCTCGAATCAGAAGTTGGACAAGTTCTCGGTGATGCTGGACGCTTACAGCAAGTCGTCTGGAATTTGCTTGCAAATGCGGTGAAGTTCACGCCCGATGGCGGTCACGTGGAAGTAACTTTAACTCATGACGATTCGAGCCACGCCAAAATCGTCATGCGCGATAACGGGAAAGGGATTAATCCTAATGCGCTGCAATATGTGTTCGATCGCTTTTGGCAAGAGGACAGTACGAATAAACGGCAATTTGGCGGATTAGGATTGGGGCTTGCCATCAGTCGCCAAATTGTTGAACTCCACGGCGGTACGATTACCGCAGAAAGCCCAGGTGAAGGACAAGGTTCAACCTTTACCGTAAAATTACCGCTCCGAGCCGCTGTTCCTGTTTCGGAACCGATACGATCACAAAAGAGCGAAAATTCGACTTTAGAAGGGCTGCGAATTTTAGTGATTGATGACAGTGCCGATTCGCGTGAGTATGCTGCTTTCGTCTTGAGTGAAGCGGGCGCACACATTAAAACCGCTGATTCAGCCACTTCTGCGATCGAGGCGATGAATCAAGAGCTACCCGATGTGATTGTGTGCGATATTGGAATGCCTGGAACGACGGGGTATGAATTGATTCAACAAATTCGATCGCGTCCGGTAGAAGCGGGTGGGGGTGTGACTGCGATCGCGCTGACTTCTTATGCTGGCGACTATGACCAGAAGCAAGCGATCGCGGCAGGCTTTCAGCAACATTTGTCAAAACCTGTCGATCCGGAACAACTCGTCAAAACGATTTCAGCCATTTATCCGAGTCGCGCTCTAAATGGTGTATCTGTGTTAAATTAATTAACCTGTCAGAATAGGCAGTATTTTTACGGATAATTCATCAGATTGCGACCTTCGATCGACAACGAATTCGCAATTTAGCCGTACAACAATAAGTACGGAATTCTTAATTATGATTTTTCTTTGGAAGCCGCACTTAAGCAAAGCTTTAGTGGTAGGATTGACTCCCTGAAATTCAGCACTTTTATGTAGGACAGGTCGTCTAAATGGCAGTTTTATCTTCAGAAACGAGTGAGCAGGCAACCGAGCCAACGGATACGCAGCTAATCCGCTATCTCAAAGAAGAATTAGCGGTGTCAGAAGACTCGATCGAGCTTGCTCTGCGCCACTGTGAACAAGAACGCGGCACGTTGCCGATGGTGTTGTGGCGGTATGGCTTTGTGTCGATCGACCAACTGAATCAAATCTTCGACTGGATGGCGCGATAACTTATTGCTTGCTCATTTTGTTCAACAGCCAGAGCGAAGTCGAAATCGCTACGAACTGCGCCAAAATTACGTTGATACTGGCTTGAACCACCAAAATGTCGATCGGTTGAATGAATTTCGCGGGATCAACATTCACAAACCCTGCAAATCCCTGATTCACTGCTTTCCCGAAGAGTAAACCGACGATCGCTTCTGCTCCCAACAATGCCAGCAGCGTCCCAATTAGACTCGCAATCAGTCCTGTCCGAATCGTTTGAATCGCTTCTGCCTTTTTCGGTCGGACGGCTGCCTCTGCATTCAATCGCCGCCCGATCGTCACATACTTCGTCAGCGACCAGAACATATTAAATCCCAACACAGCAATCCCGCAGACCGTCAGCACAACGCCGACCCCGGTTCCTGGATTATTGCCACTTGCTGGAGTCCGTGTCGAAACTGCCGCAAACAGCAGAATCGCGCCAGAAATCACGGTCAGCACCAACTGAAACCAAAAACTAAACCAGCCTGCAAATCGAAAAGTGCTGGCGATTTCTCTGAGGGTGGGAGCGTCGGATTTCGTCATAAGAAATTTCACTCAAGCTAAATCCAGCTTACAGCGGAATGCGAAAGGTGTGCAGCACCGAACACTCGATCGTATTTCAACGAACATTCACCCGTACCATCCCTTACGGTAGGATGGAAATATGCCTACCCTCTCTATTTCGGGAGTACCTCACGTCTACGAATTGACGGCTCCCACGTCAAAACCTGAAGTCCTCGTGTTCATCCACGGTTGGATGCTAAGCCGCAATTATTGGCAACCTCTGATCGCGCTCTTGTCTCAGGAGTATCAGTGCTTGTCTTATGATTTGCGCGGTTTTGGTCAGTCCCAGCCGCAGAACACTGTGCAAATCTCTGAAGCGTTCGATTCTGGCAATGTCGCTGTCGCGACTCAAACCGCGATCGCTCAATATAGCCTTCTTTCCTACGCCAGAGATTTAGGAATGCTCCTGCGATCGCTCCAAATCTCGAAAGCCTGGTTGATCGGACATTCGCTCGGTGGCTATATCGCACTCTGGGCAGCCGATCAGATGCCAGAACAAATTCAAGGCGTAATTTGTCTCAATTCGGGGGGCGGAATTTATCTCAAAGAAGCCTTTGAGCGCTTTCGATCGGCAGGACAGCAAATGGTAAAACTGCGTCCGAAATGGTTGCCGCAAGTGCCGTGTTTGGATTTGGTGTTTACGCGGGCGAATGTCGTCAGTGCGATCGAGCGATCGTGGGGACGGCAACGAGTGCTTGATTTTGTGAGCGCTAATCCTGAAGCCGCAGTTGGAACGCTTTTAGATTCGACCACTGAAGCGGAAGTGCATCGTTTACCGCAAGTGGTGGCGCGTCTATCTCAACCGCTCTATTTCATTGCTGGCGCGAAAGATACGGTGATGGAGCCAAAATACGTTCGACATTTAGCCAGCTTTCATCCGTTGTTTGGCGACTGTGCGGATAACGTGCTGGAGATTCCCGATTGTGGGCACTTGTCGATGTTGGAGAAAACGGATGTCGTGGAAGCGCGGATTCGGGAAATTTTGCGATCGCATTAACTCACGTGCTCAAGTTGAGGCTGTTTGGAAGTGAGAAATTCATTCCATAAATCGAAAAATCGAACGATCGCATCTCGTTCATCCGCAGCATGAAAACAAATAATGCTCGACCAAAGTTGTCCAGTCTCCGCTTGAAAGCGATCGCGTATCCATTGCAAAAAAGTTTGAAATTCTTGCTCTTGCTCAGTGAGTGGGATGCCTAACTCTCGACGTGCGAAGTAATAGCCGTCTAAAAAAGCTTGAAGACTAAAGATCGAATTCTGTCCAAGGTATAGCGCAGGTCTCTTTTTGATTTTCCCAAGCAAGTTGTAGAAATTATTCACGGTCAACTTTCTAAGTATCGATTCCTAATTTTACGTTCTGGGTGCGTCTTTTCAAGTGGCTCGTTCCATGTCAAACTACCGCATGATTTGATCTTGGACTGAGTGTATGAACGATCAGATTGATGTGCCAAAGAAAAAACGATCGAGCATTCTTGAACTCGTTTTCGCCCTGGTCTGGGTGTTGGCGTTGGGTGGCATTACGTTCTTTAATCAGTTGGGCAGCATCGGATTGGTCGATGAAACCGAGCCGCTATTCGTTGAATCAGCGCGGCAGATGACTGTGACGGGAAATTGGATTACGCCCTATTTTAATGAGGTGACGCGGTTTGATAAGCCGCCGTTAGTTTATTGGTTGATGGCGATCGCAATGAAGTCGATCGGGGTGAACGAGTGGGCGGCTCGGTTGCCGTCAGCGATCGCGGGAACCGTTTTAGTCGGATTCTGCTTTTATGCGATTAAACAGTTAGTACCCTCTAGGATTGCGCCGTATTTGGGATCAGCGATCGTTGCGTTCAATCTGATCACGCTGTTTTTTGGCAGGTTGGGCTACTCGGATATGTTGCTGAGTGCCTGTTTTGGGGGGTCGCTGCTGGCGTTTTTTCTCGGTTATGTTGAATCGAATTTGCGCTGGTATCGGGCGTTTTATCTGCTGATGGGATTGGCAGTGTTGACGAAAGGTCCGGTCGGGGTCGTGCTACCGAGTGCGATCGTGATTCTCTTCCTATTTTGGGCGGGGAAATTGCGCGAAGTGCTGCGTGAAATGAAACTGCTGCAAGGGATTGGAATCTTTTTACTGATTAGTGTCCCGTGGTATGTGCTGGCATACATTCAGAACGGAAATGCGTTTATCGAATCGTTCTTTGGGGTGCACAATGTTGAGCGCTTTACCAATGTGGTGAATCAGCATTCAGGACCTTGGTATTATCATTTGGTGATTGTGCTGATCGGATTTTTTCCTTGGTCGCTGTGTTTGCCTGCTGCAATTATCTATGTACTCAGACAATCGAATTGGAAGCAAGAAGAACGTTCACAGCATTTCGGCAAGTTTGTGCTGGTCTGGTTTGCAGTCGTTTTAATCTTTTTTACGATCGCAGTTACAAAATATATCACTTACACCTTACCGCTTTATCCCGCAGCAGCGATTCTCGTCACATTGTGGTTTGTGCATCATCTTTCTGTCGATCGTCAATTGAAATCGCTTAAATTCACTGTTTATTTTAGTATTGCGATTTCTATTGCGGTTGGAATTGGCATCTTTTACAGTCCAGATTGGCTCAATCGTGATCCAGCAATGCCGAATTTAGGATTGAGAATAACTCAAACTGGACTGCAACATATCGGAGCATCGATTTGGATTACAGCCGCGATCGCAGGATTAATTCTAGCGGTGCAGTCTCGATTACGCTGGTATTGGGCAGTCAATCTCGTTGCTTTTGCTGCATTTATTCTCTTTTTCATTACGCCTACTGTCAGTGTGATTGATTCAGTTCGTCAGTTGCCATTACGTCAGATTGCCGCAGGAACGATCGAGGATCGAAAACCCAATGAACCGATCGTGATGGGAACCGATGCGTTTGAGAAACCAAGTTTGGTCTTTTACATTCGTCAGCCAATTACGTTTATTAATCGTGCTCGGCTGATTCAACCGTATTTACAGCAATTGCGGAAAGAAGGGAAAGTTCAATCGATCGTGATGATTACAACCCCAACAGCATTACAAGCAGCAAACCTGAAACCAAATCAGTACCAACCGCTTCAACAATATAGTCAGTATCGACTTGTCCGCATTCCCATTCAGAAGTAACGTTATGCGATCGAAATGGTGGAAAGACCGAACCAATCAGCAAGTGCTTGCAATTCTACTCGCAGGATTCTTGTTTCGTAGTTTTATTGCGTTCTGGTTGCCTCCAGGATTTGATGAAGCGTACTACTACCTTTACACGCTGAATCCGGCTCTCAGCTATTTCGATCATCCACCGTTAGTTGGCTTCATCACTGCGATCGGCATTTGGCTCACAGGCGATGTTACTCAATTTAGTATTCGTCTGGGTAGTCTCTTATTGTTTCTGTTCACGTTGTATTTTCTATATCGTGCAGCGGTTCATTTATTTTCGGTTCGGGTGGGATTGATCACATTAGCGATCGCGTCTGTAATTCCGATCTTTCAACTCGGTTTCGGAACGTTCACGCTTCCCGATTCCCCGTTGATGTTCTTTTGGGCATTAACGTTATGGGTCGGCGCGATCGAGTTTTTCCCACCTAATCGCGAATATGTTCCCTCGTATCGAATCGCGCTCATCGGCTTGCTTGTTGGTTTAGCATGTTTGGGCAAATATCACGGATTTCTGCTTGGATTCGGACTACTCGGATTCTGCATCACCAGTCGGCGACATTGGGCAGTATTTCGATCGCCGTGGACAATCTTGAGTTTTTTACTATTTCTAATCGCGTTCTCGCCTGTACTGTATTGGAATAGTCGGCACGAATGGGTTTCATTTGTGTTTCAGGGAAATCGCAGCGTTCCCGATCGCACTTACAACATCTTGAGCGCTTTTAATGTAGCGTTGATGGCTTCACTATATTTATTTCCAACATTCGGATTTCCACTTTGGTTTATCAGTATTCGAGAGATTATCTCAGTTCTAAAATCACGTTTCTCTCGATCAATTCACTCATTCATTCTCTGGAATTCTGCTCCGGTATTTCTAATTTTTACAATCATCGGTGGTTATCAGCAGATTTTACCGGGTTGGACAATGCCCGGATTCTTCGCAGTTACGCCACTTCTGGGTTTAGCGGCATCGAGATGGCGATCGACAACGCTCAAACGCTGGCTGAATGGTTCGACGATCGCAATTACTGCATTGATGCTGCTTGCTTTGTCTCATATCGTGCTTGGAACACTGCAAAAACCGAGTCAGTATGCAATTTTGGGTGGCGTAGTTGCACCGAAAGAAGATGCTTCGATTCAACTGATCGACGTAGGACAACTGCGGCGGGAATTTCTGCGATCGCCTGAACTGGTCGCGGCTCTAAAAAATGCAGACTTCATGTTCAGTAATCGATTCCATTTAGCAGGACACATTGCGATGGCGCTGACCCCGATCGATTCAACACCGATTACTTGTTTCGATCGACGAGATATGCGCGGCTTTACTTATTGGTCAACCGCAGAACAATGGGTGGGTAAAACTGGGCTTTACATTACAACGGACGAGTTTCAAACTCGTGAGGATTCTGCGGCAGAATTTGTGCCTTATTTCGAGAACTTTACGAAGCTTGGAGAAGTGCTTTTACGGCGAGGCGATATCGTCGTCGATCGGATTCACGTGTTCCAAGGAACGAACCTACTGAAGCCGTTTCCGCGTCCTTACTGAGTCCAAAGTAATACTGTTAAGAAGATATATGTCGCTTGAGCGATTTAGTCTAATTGTGAGATATGCAGTTAGCCCGGACTTCGATCGTGTGTTCCACTAGTTATAAATATGTTTTCACCAGGAAATAGAAATAAGCAGGTTTTTCCTGAAAAAATTAAAATAAATTTGAAATTATTTTGAAGTAACTAAAAGCTATGCAGAGTGAGGGGTATAGAAATTCCTACGTAGTGTGTCTGGGGAAATCGTATCGAAAATAACTTGCGTAACTTGCAAGATTCGAGTTACTCTTCATCGAGACTTCACACCTGGGAGAGATACGTAATGCTGAACTGCACCTCCAGCAAAACCGTGCAAACCTTGGCAATGTCACTTGGCATTGTAATCGCCGGAATCATCGGCAGCACAGTCCAATCTCAAGCTCAAACTGCCGCGTTAAAAGTACCTACACCCCGATCAACAACATTCCAGATTGCAGATGCAAGCGCGATCGCAGAAATGGAACGAACCATTTTCCAACGCATTAACCAATACCGCGCTTCTAAAGGATTGCGCCCAATGGTCTGGAACGATGACATTGCACATCAAGCCCGCGAACACAGCCGTAATATGGCGAAGAAGATTGTGCCGTTTGGTCATCAAGGATTTGACAAGCGAGCAAAAGCACTCAGCGCAGCGATTCAATCTCGTGGAACTGGCGAGAATGTTGGCTGGGTGATGAGCAAACATGATCCTGCCGGAAAAGTGATTGATGCTTGGATCAGAAGCCAAAAGCATCGGGACAACATCGAAGGCGATTTCAGCATGACCGGAATCGGGATCGGAATCAGCGCTATGGGTGAGTACTTCTTCACTCAAGATTTTGTGCGGCGATAATTCGCAGGTGTAAGATACGTGAGTTGTCGAATGACTCACCTTATGCAGCCGCGTGAATTCCAGATTTGTGATCGCGATCTCTCTCCCGAACTTCTTGAGCAGTACCAATCTGCAACTGCGATCGCGGTCGATACCGAGACGATGGGTCTTCTACCAATCCGCGATCGACTTTGTTTGGTTCAACTGTGTGATGAAAGCGATCGTGTTGCTGTTGTGAGAATCGAGCGGGGACAAACCGAAGCTCCCAACTTAAAGCAATTGTTGGAAGCTCAGTCGATTACAAAAATCTTCCATTTCGCCCGATTCGATATCACAACGCTGCGCTACCACTTAGGAATTCGCGTTGCTCCTATCTTCTGTACCAAGCTTGCCAGTAAGCTAATTCGGACATATTCGCCTCGTCACGGGTTAAAAGATTTAGTCCAGGAATTATCTGGGGTGGAACTCGATAAGAGCGCCCAAAGCTCAGATTGGGGCAATGCAATGAACTTATCTGAGGCACAACTCAAGTATGCGGCGAATGATGTGCGCTATCTGATTGAAGCGCGATCGAAACTCACGGAAATGCTAGAACGCGAAGAACGATTAGAACTGGCAGAACAATGTTTTCAAGCGTTGCCTGTGTTTGCTCAGCTTGATATTTTGCAGTACCAGAACGTTTTCGAGCATTAAATCCGAGCGATCCAACGACTCGCGATCGGCATTCTCCATCCGGTTCCAAATGCGCGATCGGTGACTTTCAATCCGGGGGGTGCTTGCTTGCGTTTGAATTCTGCAATTCTCACTAATTTCACGACTCGTTCGACGATCGCGGCTTCATGTCCAGCGGCGACGATTTCTGCTGGAGATTGATGCTGATGAATGTATCGATCGAGAATGTCATCTAATACTTCATAGTCAGGAAGCGAATCTTGATCTTTCTGACCCGGTTTCAATTCTGCACTTGGTGGCTTAATCAAAACATTCGTTGGAATGATTTCTTGCGATCGATTAATCCATTCGCAAAGCTTATAGACTTTCGTTTTCGGAACATCTGCGATCGCGGCTAATCCCCCATTCATGTCGCCGTATAACGTGCAATATCCGACAGCAACTTCAGATTTGTTTCCAGTCGAAACTAATAAATGCCCAAATTTATTAGACACTGCCATCAATAAAGTGCCACGAATCCGAGATTGCAAATTCTCTTCGGCTAATCCGAATGGTGTTCCTGCAAATAATGGATCGAGTGTGCGATCGAAGCATTCCATCAGAGTGCCGATCGCGAGTGTTTGCGTTTGAATTCCTAGATGTTTAGCCAAATCCAGCGCATCTTGAATCGAATGATCTGAACTATACGGAGAAGGCATCAGAATTCCGAGCACGTTTTCTTTACCCACGGCTTCGGATGCGATCGCAGCAATCAACGACGAATCAATTCCACCACTCAAGCCCAAGACAATCCTAGAAAATCTACATTTCCGGGCATAATCGCGCACACCCAGAACTAATGCAGACCAAAGTTCCGCTTCTTCACAATCGGGAGCAGGCACGATCGTGCTTTTCTCAAAATCTTGTTTCTCAGCGTTGTATTCGATGACGAACCAATCTTCCTCAAAGCCGATCGCTCTTGCAATCAATTCGCCAGATTTGTCGATCGCAATACTTGCCCCATCAAAAATCAGATCATCATTCCCCCCAACCTGATTCGCATAAATCAACGGCTGATTAAATCTCACGGCTCCATGTCGCAACATCGCTTCCCGAAGTTTTTGCTTTCCAACCGTGTACGGCGAAGCGGAAAGATTGATCGTAAAGTTCACACCTGCTTGGGCAAGATCAGCGATCGGGTTTAAGTTATAAGTCCGCTTTCCCCAAAACTCTTCATCGTTCCAAAGATCTTCACAGATTGTCACCCCGATCTGAACGCCATCTAACTCAAAGTGATTCGGCTGATTTCCCGGTTCAAAATAGCGATCTTCATCGAACACGTCATACGTCGGCAGCAATCGCTTGTGGAAGATTTTGAGAATATTTCCTTTCTCGATTAACGCCACACTATTAAATAGAGGCTTGCCACCTGTCGAGATTGCATTCGCGTTCGGCTCAACGGTTCCCACTAATACCGCGACCCCTTTCGGCAAATTCGATGCGAGTTCTGCAAGTTGTCTTGCCATTGTTGCGACGAAGTTTGGATCAAGCAACAGATCGCGAGGCGGATAACCACAAAGGGAAAGCTCTGGAGTGAGAAGCAAGCGAACTCCTTCAGAGGCAGCGCGATCGGCAGCTTTGAGAATTTTGTCAGCGTTGCCTTGGAGATCTCCGATCGTGGGATTGAGTTGTGCGATCGCAATTTTCATGATGATTGATTCAGGTCTTGCAAAATAGCAGTAACATTCACTTTTAATTCGGGTAGACTCTGCTCTACCACTTGCCATACTTCTTTGGCATCAACACGGACATAATCATGAATTAAAACATCTCTTAATCCCGCAATGCTTCGCCAAGAAACATTAGGATAATTGTCTCTTAATGAGATGGGTAGGTGTTTAGTTGCTTCTCCAATGACTTCAAGATTGCGAACAACAGCATCTCGAATCATACGATTTTGTAGAAATACTTCACGTCCGTCAGTAGTATAAGATTCAATACATTCAATGCACTCTAGAATGTCACTGAGCAAAAGACGAGTTTCTCTCATAATGAAACTGCCTCGCTGAGTACGCGATCACGAATTAGTTCGTGTAAATTCTCAACTCGCGCCACATCAACTTTTCGCCCTAATAAATCCTGAAGCTCTTGAATTAGAGCAATCCGGTCAAGCAAGCTATGATTTCCCATATCAACCAAGAAATCGACATCGCTCTCTGAAGTTGCTTCCCCGCGTGAAACAGAGCCAAAGATCCTTACATTAGAAGCTTTGTGCTTTTTAGCGATCGCTAAAATCTCTTCTCGCTTGTCGGCTAATAATTCCTCGATTCCAAGTCCCATAATTCTCGACTCAAATAAACACCAAAGGCTTATCTTTGAAAGGTGCAAATGCTTCGGCATCAAAGCGATATAAGCTTGCAGGTCGTCCCGCTCCTCTTGAAACTTTCACGCCTGTATCTGAGAGAAAACCGAGCTTTAATAACCGCGATCGAAAATTAGAATAATCTGAAAAGTTTTCCCCTAAAACTGTCGTATAAAGCTGAAATAAATCGCTCAATGTAAATAGTTCAGGCAACACATCAAACGCAACCGGGCTGTATTCTAATTTGTTTCTTAAACGACAGTGACCATACTCTAAAATCTTGTTGTGATCAAACGCAAGTTGCGGCAATTGATCGACAGGATACCAAGCAATTCCGCTTACTCCATCTGCAATTAATTCCGCTTCCGCAAACCGAACTAAAGCGAAATAACTGACAGATAGATACCGCACTCCGTAACTTTCTTCAGACTCACGCGGATCGCGCTGCGGTCCTCCAAATGTATAAAGCTGCTCTAAATAAAGATTCTTTACTCGAATTTTTTCTGACAGAATTCGATACGCTGCATCTTCGAGTGATTCTCCTTTTCTGACCAGTGTTCCAGGCAAACACCACTGTCCTAAAAACGGCTCCTCATGTCGCATCACGAGCAAAACCAATAAGCGATTCTGCGCGGTATCAACTGAAAAAATCGCGTTATCAACTCCGACCCTGAAATCTGCAAGCTTCTCACCGATTAATGAACTGGTTGTTTTTCTGTATGTGCGTGGCATTGATAAAGTTGCTCCCGATCGATATAAGCCTGAATCGAAGCTGTCACCCCGGATAAGTCACAGCCTTCGCGATATGCAGTTGACGAAACATCAGGAACCGTCGCAGGTGCGATCGTGGTTTTCGCTCCTAATGCTTCCAACCGCTGTAAATCTTCTGGTTCAAATTGATAGCGCGATCGCGGAATCACCAGAACCCGAACGCGCTCTAAGAGTTCCGCCACTCGATACCACTTCGATAACTGTTGCGCCACATCAAATCCGACGACGAGCGTTAATTCTGCATTCGGATAGCGCTCTTGAACGCGATCAACGGTCACGATCGTTCTCGGATGGCTCAATTCTGGATGGACTTGCACATTCGCACAATTCAACTCATCCACGAGAATTTGCAACATTGCTGTCCGTTTTCTTAACTCAGTTTGATGAGACTTAAACGGATTGTCCGCCGCCCACACTGCAACGTGATCGAACTGTCCAGACAACCAGCGCAAAATTTCTAAGTGTCCAATTGTAGGTGGATCAGCACTGGTTCCAAAGAGGGCGATTTTCATACTGTCTGTCTCCGTTGGCGAGTGCGATCGGTTAACTCAGAAAGGGCTTGGGAAAGTTCGACCGAAATTGCAGGTGGATTTTCAAGCGATCGAGCAGAATTCGGAAGGCTTTGCACATTTGCAGTCGTGCGATCGCGAATTTGTGCGATCGTCTCTGATTCTGCGATCCGCTGTCCCTGCTTGAAAACTAATTGTAATAAAGGAATTTCCCCATTAGCATCTTCGCTGATGAGTCCTAATCGATCGCCCACTCCCGGTTTCCGAAAAATCTGCTTGCGTCCCGGATAAGTCACTTTCCCAATCGCTTCTTTCATCACGGGAATTCCATCAATTTCGACCAACTTATAAACGCCATTCACAGGTGCACCCGTGACTAATTGAGTTCCTAAACCATAGCCGTCAATACAAGCACCGTTTGCTTTCAATTCTGCAATGCGATATTCATCAAGATCACCGCTGGCAAAGATCGAAACTCCAGGTAATAGCGATCGTACTTTCTTCGACAATTCCAACAAGTCGCCCGAATCGATCCGCACTCCTGCAAGCTGAGTTTCTCCGGCTTTTAGTTGTTTAGAAAGCGTTTCTGCTGCTGCGATCGTGTCATACGTATCAATTAGTAGAGGTGCACCGGGAAAGTAACGGTGAAATGCAGTAAAGGCTTGAGATTCAGTGCCTTCAATGGCATTCAACGCCATCACCAGTGAATGTGCCATTGTCCCCGTCGGTTTCCGTCCCAATTTCAACGCCGCCAACACGTTCGAGGTCGCATCCAATCCGCCCGCTAATGCTGCACGAGCCGCCCAAATTGACCCCTGCGGACTAAATGCCCGTCGCGTTCCAAACTCCAGCAAAGTTGCATCTTCACCCGCTACATCTCGCATTCGAGCCGCACGAGTCGCCACCAGAGTTTGATAATTAATCGTATTGAGTAAATAAGTCTCCGCGATCTGAGCTTGCCACACTGGAGCCTCAACCCGCAGCAAAGGTTCATTCGCAAACACCGCTGTCCCTTCTGGAACTGCCCAAACATCTCCTTCAAATCGAGCTTCCTTTAACAGCGCCCAAAATTGCTCCGGCGCGTGGTCAAAAATGCCCGATGATTGTAACGCTGAAATCTGAGCTTCACTGAATCGAAACTTCTCTAAATATTCCAGTGCCTGCGCGAGTCCCATCGCGATTAAATAACCGAATCCTTTCGGTAGTCGCCGCACTGAAAGTTCAAAACTTGCCCGTCGTTGATCTAATTTTTCTCCAACGTAACAGGCTGCCATTGTTAACTGATATAGATCAGTCAATAAACTGTAATCTTCTGGACGAATCACGAGTTCGAGATCTTCCACCCAATTTCTCCTTAGATTCAAAAGGGCTAGTCAGAGTTAGGGGGCAGATTGGGATTGCTTGTCTTAAATTATAGTCAATTTAACCAAAAGTCAAGACCTAATCAAAGAAATATCTCTCCTTTCGCTGTGTTACGTCGATGTGATTATAGTGATTGAGACAGAAATAGAATGAAAATTAACTTCCATTCGCGACAATATTGATGTAAAGGAAATGTAGCGATCGCACAATCACTCACTCCGCTTTCATGACCTTATTCATCCGAAGAATGCGAAACCTCAACAATAATTAAATAACGCAAACTTCACCTAAACAATTGATGCGATCCCTAGCCAACAATTGGAGAATTTCTCATAATGAATCATTCTCAGAATTTGAGAACGAACCATTCATCCAGCCACAGATTTTTTGCTCCATTTAACGCACACTTCAGAGGTGGTTTCCCATGTCGATTCCAAAAGCAGTAGATGAATTGATGGACTATTTTTCGGGCGCTGTCACTCGCATTTTCGGCTTGAGTGACGATGCTTATCCAGGAACCGGAGTTCAACCCTTTAGCGGCGACGTTTACGACAAGAAACATGTGAAGAAACACTTTGAGCGCTAACACTACAACGCGCACAAGTTCTAAATCTGTAAGACCTCGATCGGTAGAAGTTTCATGGCTTCTACCGATTTTTTAGCGAAATTCCTCCACACAATCCACAGCAAAATGGTATAAGGACAGAATTAAAAGCTGTATCGGCTCAAAGAGAATGACTGAACTCGATTTCGTGCTACTAACAGTCTATTTTTTGTGCGTCACCTATGTGCTCTACCAAATGGTGACTTCATTCAACGATGAATTTACGATTTGGCTCGACCAAGACCATCTCAACGAGCAACTCGACCTCCTCAACTTAAGAGAAACCGTTGGCATCAGCTTCAAGTTCGAGAACCGATACGAATTCGACCAACTCAAAAAGCTGCAAATTCGTATCGCTAACAAATCAAAAGAGCAGGCAATCTACGTCGATTGGGACTACTGCGCCATGACCGATCAATACGAACCCCCTCGATCGCGTCGGATTACTCGCGGAGTTGCCGGAAATCCGAATGATGTCTTTCCTCGTCAAGCCTTTAGCGCGATCGCTCCCGGCAAAACCTTGATGGAAGACTTATTCGCCGAAGACATGCTCATTCGTAAAGATGGCGGAAGTGCTCTACAAGGAGATAAAACAATTCTCGATTTCTCAAAACCTTCTAAGGTCGCCTCACCTGCGAAGAAAAAGCTTTATCAACAGTTTATGAACGGCGAAGAGATGTTCAAGTTCGATCTCTATCTTGTCCTGCGCTTCATGGGATTTGGCGCTTCTGCGGGGGGAGACCGCGTTTCGATCGTCTGTCGCCTCAACGTTCGCAAACTTGACTGGACAGCCGGACTCCCGTGGAATCCTAAATATCCTTAATCAGCTAAACTCTAGATCGGAGAAGAGTTAGCGAGGCGGTTGCGGATTCAATTTTTGAATCTGAGGAAAGTCCGGACTCCCAAAAACTCAGACTTGCTGGGTAATGCCCAGTGCGCGTGAGCGTGAGGAGAGTGCCACAGAAAGATACCGCCCGTGAACGCGGGTAAGGGTGCAAAGGTGCGGTAAGAGCGCACCAGCAGTATCGAGAGGTACTGGCTCGGTAAACCCCGGTCGGGAGCAAGGTCGGACGAAACAAGGGTTGAGTTTTTTCCTGTTTCGGCTGTTCACTGACTTTTTCGGAAGTCAAGTGAGCGTGAACCGCTTGAGGCTGGAGGCAACTTCAGTCCCAGATAGATAACTGCCCTCTTGTTGCATTCAGCAGCACAAGAACAGAATCCGGCTTATGTCTAACTCTTCTCTTTCGCGCAAAAACACGGAGACTTCATCAACTCTTTGCGGAAAACACGCAACTTTTGGAGCGATCGCACCTTCTAATCTGTAAGACTCCCCTCACATTTCTTCTTCAAGGTTCGACATTGCTTTAAACTGCGCTGAGCAATATGTAGATTCAGCAAAGTCCAGATTCTTTACCGATTCCGATTTAGTTGCCCAGTCTAGGATGTAGAGTGTCAAGCCTCTAAATCCCAGGCAACTTCTCACCTACAGCCGAGTAGGGTCAGTCTGTGAAAAGCCAAGCTTCTACTCTCGAACTCCCCCCCTTTTGTGAACTCCCCCAGTCACACGAGCCACTGTTTGCGATTAGCGAACACAAGAAGAGCGGATTAATTCTCTGTAAGCAATATCACGCAGAGTTCGCGGGTCCTGGTGCTGCGGTGAATTGTGCGGTCGAAACGACTTATCGAGCAGTCATTGCGATCGGCTCTCCCGAACTCATCGCCACAAACACGTTCGAGGAGCGCCGCCGCGCTTACGGGCGCAGAATTCAATGGGGACGCTGGCTGCAAAAGGTGGTTGAACATCCTGATCCAATGATTCGCTCCGAAAAATTATTAGCTGGATTTGAAGAATTCTTCGGGCGACAAGTCGTCGTCGGCTTGCCCAATGAAGTGTTGGCGTTACTTGCAGGAGTCTTTCCCGGCACGATCGAACAAGTACGATCGCAACACTGGCGCAGTACCAAAATCGGCACGATGCCCTTCCTCCCCGGTTCCGATCAGCTTAAAGTGACAACGATTTCCCTAAACACCGAAGAGATCCCCGCCGTTCCACTGCTCACAACTGCCACCGTCAGCGAAATCGAGCGAACGTATGCTGTCTTGAGGTCTGCGTGATTTGTCTGAGAGCCGATTCACCCCCTACGATGGAATCAGCCTGATTTTTGATTGCACAGATGACCATTGCCTATCCGCGCCGCCAGCAGGAACTCCGCACCCTCGTTCAACGCTTGGGAATTTCGCAACTCGACGCGATCGATTGGAATCTCATGGATCTAGCGCTGATTCATGTGACGTATTCCGCTGATCGCAATTATGAACAACTCGAATTCGTTGGCGATGCGGTTGTGAAATTGGCAGCCGCAGAATTTCTACTCAAGACTTATCCGAATCTAAAAGTCGGAGAATTTACAGCGTTGCGATCGGTCTTGGTTAGCGATCGTATCCTGGCTCAAATTGCCGATTCGTTTGGCTTCGATCGCTATCTCCTCGTCGCTCCCAGTGCTAAATCCGATCCCGCCGGACGTGCCTCTCGTCTTGCCGATTCTCTCGAAGCCGTCCTCGCCGCTCTCTACCTCAGCACTCAAGATTTGAGCCTGATTCGTCCCTGGCTCGACGAACAATTCCAACCGCTTGCCGAAGAAATTCTCGCTGATCCCGCCCGTCAAAACTACAAAGCTGCTCTCCAAAACTGGACACAAGGACACCAGAAAACGCTACCTGAATATCGCACCCAAGAAGCCGGGAATACTCACAATGATCCCCATCGCTTTGTCGCGGAAGTCTGGATTCAAGGACGCTGCTTAGGACAAGGAACGGGTCGATCGCGTAAAGCTGCCGAACAAGCAGCCGCACAAGAAGCATTCATCGTGCTGAGTAGTCAAGAGTCATAATCTCGACATACCAGCCGAACCTTTTAAGGAGCCTGGTATGTCAGTTTCGATCGCACTTTTCGGTGTTGGACGTTGGGGCGTTCATTTATTGCGGAATTTTCTACAGCATCCAGACGCGCGAGTGATCGCGATCATTGATCCGTGTCTAGAGCAATTAGAATCCGTCGCCCAACGGTTTGAACTCGATCAGCGAACTTTCCTTACAACACAATGGCAAGATGCTCTAGAGTTGAGCGGATTAGAAGCGGTGGCAATTACAACACCTGCAACAACTCATAACGAACTAATCACAGCCGCGCTCAAACAAAATCTTCATGTTCTTGCGGCAAAACCACTAACTCTAAGCTTTTCCGAATCGATTCAACTTTGTCAGCTTGCAGAACAGCAACAGCGGCAATTGATTGTCGATCATACTTATCTGCTTCATCCTGCGGTGATTCGAGGATGGGAAGCAGTTCAGAAACTTGGCAAGCTGCGGTATGGGTATTCGACTCGATCGCATCTCAGCCCCGTTCGCTCTGATGTTGATGCACTTTGGGATCTCGCAATCCACGACATCGCAATTCTGAATTTTTGGCTAGGAGAAAGCCCCTGTACAGTTGAAGCAAAGGGATCGGTTTGGCTGCAAGAAGGCTTACCTGATACGGTGTGGGCGACTCTGATTTATCCGAGCGGGTTTCAGGCATCGCTACATCTAAGTTGGTTGAATCCGGATAAACAGCGTCGATCGTGCATTGTGGGCGAAAACGGCACTCTAATTTTCGATGAACTTGCAGCGGATCAATTAACAGTGCAATGGGGCAAATTTGATCCGAAGTTTAAGCCGATCAAACAAAGCCGCGAAATTCTTGAACTTCCAAAACAAGAACCCTTACAAGAAGTTTGCAATCATTTTCTCGATTGTGTTCAGAACGATCGAGCTTCTGAAATTTCTTCCGGTTGGATTGGTGCGGAACTTGTGCAAATTTTAGAAGCATTATCCGAATCGATGCGGTTGGGGAAAGCGATCGACATTAAATAAACCTCTAAAAATTCTTGAAATCCTCAAAGGCGCGATATTTTGAGTACGGTAAGTTTCTGAGCTTGACTTGTGACTCCGACTTTTACGCGCCGAATTCATCCTCAATCTGAGCCGCATCATATTTTGTCGTTAACGGCTGAAGAAAGAACGCGATCGCGCTTTCTCTTCCAGTCCGACGACGGGCAAGAAGTATACCTAAATTTACCCAGAGGTACAACGCTAAGAGATGGCGACTGGCTTGAGTCCGACGAAGGTAAATTTCTCAAAATCCAAGCTAAACCCGAACCCGTTTTAACAGTAACGACCTCAGCATTATTAAACCTATTACAAGCCGCATATCATTTAGGTAATCGCCACGTTCCATTAGAAATCACAGATTCGTATCTAAGACTATCGCCCGATCCGGTTCTACAAGACTTACTAGAACATCGTGGACTAGAGGTCAAATCTGAAATTGTTCCATTCCAACCTGAATCTGGTGCTTATGGACATGCTCACTAATCCAGCATTGTTAAGGCTATTACAGTTAGCAAGTCCAGCTTTACCTGTCGGTGCATACAGCTATTCAGAAGGATTAGAAACGCTCGTGCATACAGGTGTAGTTCAGAATGTGAGTGATCTAGAACATTGGATCATTCAAGAATTGCAATATGGCGCGGCTCGATTAGAAGCAGCAATGTTAGCGCGATCGCACCGCGCCACGATCGCGACAAATTTCGATCAACTCCTCTACTGGAATCAATGGTTTACCGCCGCCCGCGAAACCGAAGAACTACGATCGCAATCTCTCCAAATGGGCGGTTCCTTAATCCGATTATTCCGATCGCTCCACCCCGATCCGATTCCGAACTTTGAAGATGGTTGTAATTTCGCGATCGCGTTCGGTTTCGTCGCCGCCCTTTGGAACATCGATGAATCCGCCGCCCTAGTTGCCTATCTCCACAGTTGGGCAACGAATTTAGTGAGTGCAGGCGTGAAACTCATTCCGCTCGGACAAACCGCAGGGCAGCAGCTTTTGTTGAAATTGGGCGATGAGATTGGGAAGAATGCGATCGCTCAGCTTGAAGATTCGGAGCTTGAAAGCTGTGGGTGGGGATTGTCGATCGCCAGCATGACCCATGAAACCCTTTACAGTCGATTATTTCGTAGTTAGCCTGCTTTGGTAGATGTTAATTCTAACGTTTCTCAATTATGGCTGTAGCGGTGTCAATTCTAATGAAGATACAAGCACTTGAGCGCTAAAGTTCTCAAAACTAGGATTGGAAAAGCATGAATATTACTGTCGGGATTGGTTTGGGACTGGGTTATTTAGGTATTACCTACTTAAATTTCTGAGTGAGATAGTGCGATCTCAATGCCAGAAACAGCTTGTACGTTAGGATGGAGAATCCAGTGAGTAGCGATCGCAATTCTCCATTTATGACAACATCCGATGAGCAACCGATAATTACTCGCACAGATCGAGGGTTAACGATCACCAGAACCCGTATCGCTCTCTACGATGTGATGGACTACTTTACGGCTGGCTATCCTGCAAAACTCATTCGTGAAAAGCTGTGCCTGACAGATGCTCAAGTTCAAGCTGCTATTTCTTACATCGAAGCTCATCGGGCAGAAGTAGAAGCCGAGTATCAACAAGTTTTACAAATTGCAGAACACGATCGACAATACTGGGAAGAACGCAATCGAGAACACTTTGCCCGTCTTGCTGCAATGCCTCCAAAATTAGGTGAAGAAGCTATTCGGGCTAAACTTCAGGCTTGGAAGAACAGGCTTGAGTCTAAAGTATGAATTTTCTGATCGACTACAATTTAAGAGGACAAGCGGCACTGCTTTGGGGCACGATCGCTGCTGAAGGATGGCTAGAACTGATACCAGTTCGCTTTGTTGAATTTGAAAAGGTTGGATTACTTGAAGACAGTAGCGATCGTTTAGTCTGGAAAGTTGCACAAGATAATTAATTGATTATTCTGACTTGCGAATCGGAATATGAAAGGAGACGATTCGCTAGAGCAAGTGATTCGAGAGGAAAATACTTTGCGATCGTTCCCCATTGTCACAGTCGGCAATAAAGAACGACTTGATGAGCAAACTTATTGCGAACGTTGTGCATGCAAGTCGCTTGATTGAGATTCTTCTTGACATTGAGAATTACAAAGGAGTGGGACGAATTTATGTTCCTTGAGACTGAGCGATCGCCAGCATGACGCATGAAACGCTGTATACTTTCCCGAATCTCTAACTTGTAAACGCCCGCCATCGCGAGTTACAGAATTCAACACCTCGGTTGTATTATCTGTAGCCTAAATTTGGGGATTTGGTATTATTTTGTCTTTTTGAAACCGCGATCGATGACGAAAGCAGTTCCACCTGCGATTGTTCCTTCTGCACTTCAAACACCCGCTCAGGTAAAGCCATCTTCGTCACCGAAACAGGCTCCGAAATCGCGATCGAAAAAGACGCAAGCGATCGACAATTTCGGGCTTTGATTATTTCAGTAGGGTCTCCTTGATAAACATAATTGTGGAATAGAATTGAAAGTCTACGTTTCTCTTTTTAGAAAATCCGTGTCCTTCGTCTTTTGCCATCAAATACCAGACTGGAATACCGTTGTTTCTTACTGTTCTCACAATCTGTTCCGCCTCATTCAACGGAACGCGCGGATCGTTTTGACCGTGAATGACAAACAGTGGTTTTCTGATTTTCTCGGCGTTATTAAGCGGCGAAATTCTTAATAGAAACTCGCGCATTTTTGGATCGCGTTCGTCACCGTATTCGACTCGGCGTAAATCTCGACGATAGCTTTCAGTTCGTTCTAGAAAGCTGACGAAATTCGAGATCCCGACAATATTGATCGCGGCGCGAATACGATCGCTATAATTCGTCGCAACCGCAAGCGACATATATCCCCCATAGCTACCACCCGTCACTAGAATTCGATCTTTATCTAATGTCGGCTGAGTTGCAATCCAATCGAGTAATGCACCGATATCTTTGACCGAATCTTCGCGCAAAAAGCCATTATCAAGCTGCAAAAACGTTTTTCCGTAGCCTGTCGAGCCGCGCACATTCGGAAACAGAATTGCAACTCCTAACTCATTCAAGTAATAGTTATTGCGCCCCAAAAAACTCGGTCGAAATTGCGCTTCAGGACCACCATGAATGTTAATGATAACTGGACGTTTGCCCTCGAATTTTGCAGGTGGACGATAGAGAAATCCTGAAATTGTTCTACCATCGAAACTTTTCCAGCGAACTAATTCAGGCTCGGAGAAGTTTGCGGTGTTTAATCCGCCTGTTTCACTCTCTGTCCATCGATCGATTTTATTCGTGATAACATTCAACGAATAAGCATCGGCAGTCGATCGCGCTGAAACCAAAGTAAATCCTAAATCCTGATTGTTCCGATGCCAAGTAATTCCACTCACTTGTCCGATCGGTAATTTTGGTAGAGGCTTCTCTTGATTCGTTGCTGTATCAATCAAATGCAACACACCAATGCCATCTTCATTTGAAACATACGCCAACAATTTCCCATCTTCAGACAAATCAAACTCTTCAACATCCCAAGGAATTTGAGTCGTTAGATAAGTATGTTTCAGTGTTGCGAGATCGATATAGGCTAATCGTTGAAATTCCGATTCGCGATCGGTCACAACATAAAGCCCTTTTCCATCTTTGCTAAACACACCGCCTTGATAGGAAACCTTTTCTTTTCCACCTTTGGGTGTGATCAGTTTCTTCTCACCTGTATTCGTATCCAAAGTCCAAAGATAACTCTCATTAACGGATACGAATTCCATCAGTAATAACTGTCGATCATCCGGCGACCAATTCATGCCACCCCAACCGCCACCTTCGACTTGTGCAAGTAAGCGATCGCTTTTCGGATTCGCCGGATCAATGATGTAGAAATCGTTATCTTTCCCGGTGCGACGAGTCGAATTGTAAATCATGCGATCGCCCTGATTCGACCACACTCCACCACTATTTCTCGACTTGCCATCAGTTAGAAGCGTGACATCTCCCGATGCAAAATCATAGCGATAGAGTTGACTGAATTCATTGCCGCCAATGTCTTTACTAAAGACAAAATAATCGCCTTTTGTTGGCTGATATCCTGCTCGAAATACGGGTTCTGGAAAGAATGTCATTTGCTGCCGACTACCGAGCGGAGCCGCCACCCGATGGATTTGAGGCACATCGCCAAATCGAGTCGTAATCAGGATTTCCCGGCGCTGAGGATGCCAACTGAGCATTCCTGCCGATCGAAACTGTGTATAGCGATCGACCGTTTGCGCCAACGATGCGGGGATCGGTGGAATCCCCTCGACGACAAGGTTATCGCCAGGAGTAATCGTGTCTGCTGCTTGTGCGACTGTCATAAGTCCAGAAATAAGAAAAACCGCTAGAACTGCGGCGACAAAACGAGTAAGAAATTTCATTTCCTCAGTGTAGTTCGATTCAGCAATCGCGGAGTTTGATCCTCCGGATACCGGGTTGCTGGATCAACTTTTAACAGATTTTCTTGCTGTTGTTGCGATCGCTGATTCAACAGTCGAATTTCTCGCTCTAATTGTTCACGTCCTTGATTGAAGAAATCTTGCGAACTTCTTGGGGTTAAGTCTCTGACGATGCGTTGTCGATCGAGGCTTGACAAGTTTGGAATGGTTTGAGCAAATACAGGAGAACTTACCATCAAGCTAACGATCGGAAAAATCAGGAACAGAGGTTTAGACATAATGACCTCAAAATCGTTGCTTTCAATCTAGCGAATCTCGGAAGGACACAACAGTGCTGGCGGTGGAGATTGAACGGTGATCGATTGTTCCTGAGTGGGATGGTTTAACGTCACTTCGTAGCTATGCAGCAAATAACCACAATCGCTTGGAATTGAATGTTGATCAATTGGAATGCCGCCGACACCATAAAGCGGATCGCCGACGAGCGGATAACCTGCTGATGCGAGATGAATCCGAATTTGATGTGGTCTACCTGTGGGAATCGTGACTTCTAGTAAAGTTGCGTTTGGAATGCGATTTCGTTCTAGAACTGTACAATGACTCATCGCGAATTTGCCGATTTTTGTGGCTGCATGAAGATAGCCTAATCGAGAATAAGCAACTTTACCGATCGGAGTCTCGATCGTAAATTGATCGAGTTCTGGAATTCCCGCAGCAAGAGCACGATAGCGTTTTTGAAATTGTTGGTTCCGTAAATCTTTCGAGAGTCTCGATCGCGCTTCTTCAGTCTTTGCTAAAACAATCACTCCTGATGTTCCTCGCCCTAATCGATGCACTGCAACCGGAGATATTTCATACTGCCGTCTCAACCATCCCCACAATGTATTTTCGAGAAAACCTCCGCCTGGTAACACAGGCAATCCAGAAGGCTTATCTAGAATCAATAGCTGGTCATCTTCATGCAGAGTTGCAACCTCAAAAGAAACTTCTGGCTCAACCCAAGGCGATCGAGCATAACTCAACACTTGTCCCTGTTGCAGTGGTGCATCAGGATTAGTATTCGGAATGTCATTGATTGCAATGGCTCCAGACAGAATACGATCGAGCCATTCTTCTCTCGTTGAATGTTGATACCGCTGAGCATAGTACTCTAACAGCGTTGTTCCTGACTGTTGTACTCGATCGTGATAGATCCAGCCTTGATTGATCATTCCGGTTGTTCAACAAACACAGTAACCGATGCAACCGCGACATACATATCGTCGTTTTTATCATTGAATTCTGCGATCGCTTTTCCCTGAACAATCATTCCACCGGATTCTACTTTTAGTATTTTTTGTCCGAATGGTAGTACCTGTAAGACTTCTTCGGCTCGAACTTGCTCAGGAAACGGAACTGCAACTTGAACTTCGATGATCATTTCATTCGGATGATCAAGCTTTGCAACTTCCCAAATTCCAGGTAAAGCATTATGAGCGATCGCATTTCTCACGGCTCTCGATGCTGCAACAGTTGGATCTTGTCCATGTTGATCCACACCCATTCCCATCTCAATCACAAACCGTTTCAGCACCATTGCTCTTCTAAAAAACGCCTCACTTATCGTAACTAAGATCCGTTACATTAAAAGCTGAGATTGTTCGATCGATATGAAAAAGATTCTCCAAGTCCAGCTTGATTTCGATGGTTTGAACACCGTTCCCGCAGCTTATCTAGAAGTCGGAGAAGGAACACCGCTCTTAATGCTGCATGGATTCATGGGAGAAGCCTCTTGTTGGTTGCCCTTGATCAATCAACTCAAGTCAAATTTTCGCTGTATTGGACTCGATTTACTTGGATTCGGACAGTCTGCCCGTCCGCTGATTCGATATGACATTGCTAAAGAAGTCGCATTCCTCCGACAAGTCGTCGAAGCATTGAACTTAGACTCGTTTTATCTATTAGGACATTCTTTTGGTGGCTGGGTGTCTGCCGCTTATGCACTTCAATATCCTGTCGAAGGTTTGATTCTAGCGGCTCCAGCCGGAATTCGGGATGATAGCTTTGCTGGACGGTATGATCATCTGCGTCCGATTCTCTGGGAAACTCCGGTCATCGATTGGGGCTTGGAATTGGTTAAACCGATCGCACATTTACTCGGACAAGAAAGAACGATCGGACAAATTGCCTGGATGCGACGCGAACTGAATACGCAACCTGCTGCCCGATCGTTTCTCGTCGATCGACTCCGCCCTGAAGATGCGATCGATACGGTCGAAAAAGAGATTCATCGCCTCACGGTTCCAACATTAGTCATCACAGGTGAGCAAGATGAAACGATTCCACTTTGGCATAGTGAAACCTACGCGAATGAAATCCTAAACGCGAAATTAGTCGTCTTGCCAAACGCAGATCACAGCCTGCCCCAAAAATTTGCACCTGAACTTGCAACTCAAATCAAACAGTGGTCTTTAACCCATTAAAGGCGTTCTCCAGAGGGCGATCGTGGGCAAACTGAGCACAGTAACACCGCACTTTTTCATTCAGAAAGGTGCGATCGTTTTTCACAAAATCCGCGTGAGAGACCTCATTCACCCACCGCAGAAATTCACCGCTTCCGAGGTGTCTTTCTATTGCGTCATTTTCCCAAGGTAGCAGGCATGGCAAAGTCGATCGATCTGGAGACCTCTCATTCTTCTCATCCGGCAGTAGACCCCAATCCTGCACCCCCTCTAAAAGAGTCTGAATGGCTCCTGCAAACCGTTGTTGAAAATCTCAACGATGGAGTTGTGATCACGGACTTGCAGGATCAGGTGCTTTATGTCAATTCACGACTGGCGAAATTAGTCGGTTGTTCGATTGGCGACATGGTTGGAAAGCCCGCACATCACTTTTTTCATGCGATTGAAGGCTGGTTCGATTTCCAAGGCACATCCCAAGAAGCCCAACCCTTTTACGGCTGGAAAGAAGGGCAACTTCGCCGCAAAGATGGTCGCAAATTCTGGGCGGAAGTGAACGCGACTCTGCTGTGTAATGCGGCTGGAGAACCAACCGGAACGCTAATCACCGTGAAAGATATTACCGAGCGCAAATGGCTCGAAGAATATCTCCGCCTGCTTGAATCGGTGGTAGTAAATGCGAATGAGATCGTGATGATTTCGCAGACCGAAGAAGCGATCGATGATCCGCTCAGTCTAAGAATTATCTATGTAAACGATGCGTTTTCGCGCACGACAGGGTATTCATCGGGAGAAGCGATCGGGAAATCGGCGCTCGTGCTCCTAGGTGAGAAAACCTCGATGTCCGAAGTCGATCGTATTCGATCCACGCTAAGCGCTCATGAGCCAGTTCGTGCGGAAGTGATTCTCTATCGCAAGAACGGGACGCATTTCTGGGTCGATGTCAATATGGTTCCGATTCGCAACGAACAGGGACATGTGACGCATTTTGTGTCGGTTATGCGAGAAGTCACCGAACGTAAAGTCGTTGAAGAACAACTCCGGCGCAATGCCTTTCATGATTCACTCACTGGACTACCAAATCGTTTACTATTCATGGAACGATTAAGTCAGACTGTGGAACGGGCAAATGATAATCCAGCGTATCGATTTGCGCTGTTGTTTCTTGATCTCGATCGCTTCAAAGTGATCAACGATAGCTTGGGGCACATGATCGGGGATCAGTTGTTAATTGCGATCGCGCGTCGATTAGAAGCTTGCTTAAGTAAAAACGATACGGTCGCAAGACTTGGCGGCGATGAATTTACGATTTTGCTCGAAAATATTCAAAGTGATAACGACGCGACAAAAATCGCTGAACGAGTCCAGCAAGCCCTCTCAACGCCGTTTAATCTGAACGGGCATGAGGTATTTACTTCTGCAAGTATCGGAATTACGCTTTCTTCGACTGACTTTGATCGACCTGAAGATCTCTTGCGTGGAGCCGATATCGCCATGTATCGCGCCAAAGCTCAAGGGAAAGCCTGTCATGAAGTCTTTGACACCGATATGCACACGCACGTGGTCGCGTTAATGCAGTTGGAAAACGACTTGCGAAGAGCGGTCGAACGTCAGGATTTTGAACTGTACTATCAACCGATCGTGGCACTCGCCACCGGACGAATTATGGGCTTTGAAGCGCTAGTCCGGTGGCATCATCCAGAACAAGGCGTGATTTCTCCCGCTAAATTTGTGCAGATCGCAGAAGAAACCGGACTGATTATTCCGCTCGGACAGTGGGTACTCCGCGAAGCCTGTCGCCAACTCAAATGCTGGCAAGACGAATTCGCCTCTGAACCTCCGTTAACGATTAGCGTTAATCTCTCCAGTCGTCAATTCTCACAGCCGAGTTTGATCAATCAAATTCGACAAATTCTCGCAGATACTGGAGTCGATGCCCACTGTATCAAGCTTGAAATTACCGAAAGCGCGATCATGGAGAACACTGAATCTGCAATGGATATGTTGCTCCAACTCAAAGCAATGGGAATTCAGCTTTCTGTTGATGACTTTGGGACAGGTTATTCTTCTTTAGGATATCTGTATCGATTCCCGATGGATGTGTTGAAGATCGATCGTTCTTTTGTCAGTCGCGTTGATGTCGATGGCGAGAAGTTAGAACTTGTTCGCACGATCATCACACTGGCATGGAATTTAGGCATGGATGTGGTCGCGGAAGGAGTCGAAACGACCAAGCAACTCGCACAACTCAAGGCACTAAAATGCGAGTATGCTCAAGGCTATCTTTTCTCGAAGCCGCTCACCCGAATTGATGCAGCGAAACTGATTCCACAAGCTCAACCATTTTTACATCTGACTCAGATTTCGCCTTTTAACGGCAGAATCGCTGAGGATGTTTAGCGAACTCGGCGTAGATCCCAAGAAAACGTCTGGCTTCCTCGTCCTGCACCAAAATCGAGCGTCATTTCGTCTTTGAGATGATCTGGGTTTCTGGTGCGTTTGAGATGCGAATAATCTACTGCCTGATTTGCTTGAGCTTCGAGGGCGGGACTGAGTTTCGGGCGACGAATTTGAGCGACTCTGGGATTGGGCTGGAGCCGTTCAGCGAGCGCGATCATTTCTGCTTCACTCGGACGTTTTCCCGATCGAGCCATTTCCTCTAATTGCGCCATCGCTTGCTGCACTTCAGGATCGTTCATTGCGGCTTCTGCGACTTGTTGCTGTTCTCTCATTGCGGCTTGATCTTCAGCCGTTGGAATGGCGAGAGCGCGGAGTGCGGCTTCAGATTGTGCAGCCGATTGATACGAGGAATCAAAGTTCACCTGAATCGTTTGATATTCAGATCGCACGATTTTGCCATCGCTTGTGACACAATCTGGAGTCCGAATAAATTGAATAATCCGAACTTCGTAGGCGGTTCCTGCACCAAATTCTGCGCCTTGATAGAGATTCATTCCGCTGTCTTTGATGCTGACTGGAGTGGAAGGCGCGGCGGTGCAAGTTAATTCGCCGAGTTTCACGGGAGAGGTCACGGTGATTTGACCCCGCATTTCGTACTGCACCGTATCAGGATTGGGATCGATCGCGGCGTGTGGATTCGGTTTCGCTTGCAGTTCGACATCTGCGATCGCGCTATAAACCTGCTGCTTGCCATCGGTCTGCACCATGCGGATCGTGCCGATATAATCGGGTCGCCATTGGGTCGAACTGCCTGCGTATTTGCCGAGCGGTCGAGCAGTAGCGGAAGAGGCGAGAAGTGCGATCGATAAAATGCTGGTGCAGCCTGCAAATTTCAGTGCTTTGAGTGAAGTTTGATCAGTGTGCATTGCGATATTCAGGAATTAATAATCACAAGCATAGTCGGATTATTGCTGAATTTTCGTTAAAAGTCGCTAAAGATATCGAGTTGCTGTGTAGGATCTTTCGGAAGTTCGGTGGGTTTAGATTTGGTTTTGCGAAGTCCGATCGCAATCTTACTATGCTTCTCAATCTGTGCCATCACTTGTCGTGCTCGATCGATGACTGAACTTGGTAAGCCTGCAAGTCGTCCAGCTTCGATGCCATAAGAGCGATCGGCTCCTCCAGGTTGGACTTTGTGCAGGAAAATAATTTGCTCTGGCATTTCTTGCACGGTGACTTGATAGTTCGCGACATTCGGCAGAATCGATGCAAGTTCATTCAGTTCGTGATAGTGCGTGGCGAAAATCGTTCGAGCGCGGATTTCGGTGGCTAAATGTTCCGCGACTGCCCACGCGATCGATAATCCATCAAACGTTGCTGTTCCGCGTCCAATTTCGTCTAAGAGAACCAGCGATCGATCGGTTGCATGATTGAGAATATTTGCGGTTTCGTTCATTTCCACCATAAAGGTCGATTGTCCGGTGGCGAGATCATCGACCGCACCGACGCGGGTAAAGATGCGATCGCAAATTCCTAATCGTGCGGAATCTGCTGGAACAAAGCTGCCCGTTTGCGCCAACAGTTGAATCAGTCCAATTTGTCTCAGATAGCAACTTTTTCCACTGGCATTGGGTCCGGTGAGAACGATTAGATCTGGCGCAGGGGAGCCGAGATCAGCGGAATTTGGCACGAAGAAACCAGCAGGTAAAGATTGCTCGACGACTGGATGGCGACCTTCGACGATCGCGATTTCCCGCCCTGCTGAAAGTTTCGGACGACAGAAGTTTTTGAACACTGCGAGTTCAGCAAGTCCTGTGAGCGCATCAGCGGCGGCGACTCGATGAGCGACTTTGCGAATCAGTTCGGCTTGTTCACCGACGCTCGATCGTAGTTCTGCAAAAATTTCATACTCAAGCTCACCAATTTCCCGGCGAGCATTCATAATTCGGTTTTCGCGCGTCTTTAGTTCCTGCGTGGTAAACCGTTCTTCGTTGGTTAAAGTTTGTTTGCGTTCGTACTCTTCAGGATACTGTCCAGCTTTGGCGCGAGAAATACTAATGTAATAGCCGAAAGCTTTGTTGTATCCGACTTTCAGCGTTTGAATCCCAGTGCGTTCTCGCTCATTTTTTTCTAATTCCGCTAACCATTTCTCGTCTTCTGCGGCTTGAGAGCGCATCTCATCGAGTCGTTGCACAATATTCGATCGAATGAGTCCGCCTTCTTTGATTGCAAGCGGTGGACGTTCAACGAAATGAGCTAAAAGATTCTGTCCTAGCTGTTCCAAGATCGGCGGAACATGCTGCAAGGCTCGTAAGTGTGAGGATTTTGCTTTCGCAACTAATCGCGCCAATTCTGGTAGCTTGCTCAGAGATTCTGCAATGTTGACTAAATCTCGTGGGTTGGCGCTTCCTGATCCGGCTCGACCTGCTAGGCGTTCCAAATCATAAATCTGGTTTAGCATGCGTTGGAGGTCTTCTCGCAAAACGCCATCTTTCACGAGTTCCTCGATCGTAGCTTGACGTGCTTCGATTTCGTCCAGATTCAATAACGGCTGCAATAACCATCGTCTAAGAGCGCGGCTTCCCATTGGGGTCTCTGTACGATCGACTGCCCAAAGCAATGATCCATGAAATGTGCCATCGCGAACGGTCTGAGTGATTTCTAGATTGCGTCGAGTTTGGGGATCGAGCGTCAAATACTCAGTAATTGTATAGGTGCAAATCGGTTGAAGTGGAACCTGTGTCGGCTCTGAATTTTTCGATTTTGTCGTATCTAAAACGTTGCGCTCTGAAGTCGATTCGATGTACTCCAGCAATCCACCTGCTGCCCGGACTGCTAACGGTAGATGTTCGCAGCCCATGCCTTCAAGCGATCGCACTTTAAACCGCTCGATCAATCGCTGACGGGCTTCGGCTTGTGAGAAAGGAGACTGCGATCGCAATGTATAACAAAATTGCGTCGGTAACTCTTGAGGAACATGCGGCGATCGTTCTCCCGGTCGTAGCAAGCCTCCTAAATCCGGCGCATTCGTCGGAACCAAAACTTCCGCAGGCTGTAATCGCATTAATTCACTAGCAAGTTGATCCAGTCCGCTCGATTGCGTGGTGAGAAATTCCCCGGTTGAAATGTCTGCGTACGATAATCCCCAATGATTTCCAGCGATGACGATCGCAGCTAAGAAATTATTGCGTTTCGCATTCAACATTCCTTCTTCGAGAATTGTTCCCGGAGTGATCACGCGAGTGACTTCGCGGCGAACTAATCCCTGTGCTTCATTTGGATCTTCAACCTGATCACAAACTGCGATCGCATATCCTTTTTCAACTAACTGCGCGGAATAGCGATCGAGGGCATGATGCGGAATTCCTGACAATGGAACCCGTCCCACTTCTTTCCCGCCATCCTTGGACGTGAGAACAATCTCTAATTCACGCGAAACAATCAGCGCATCTTGAAAGAATGTTTCATAAAAATCGCCCACGCGATACACCAAAATCGCATGAGGATATTGGTCTTTGAGATCCGCATAATGTCGCATCATCGGCGTGAGATGTTCACGTTTCACAGCGCGATGATCAGCATAGCGAACCGAATGCTTGATTAAGCGATCGGGAACGCCTTGAGTGGGATCAGGTTGAGCAGCGGGAACAGTCATGAAATAAATTTAGTACAATGTTACTAAAATTTAGCATCAGCCCAATCATTTTAGCGTGGATCAACTGGGGACAATCTGAGGCGAACTCTGCCGAATCGATCGAGTTCGGAAATTCCCATCAGAATTTTCTCAGGCAACAGAGACAAGTTTGTTAGCCTAGAGATACATGAAATCGGGCATTCTGCATTGAGTAGGATGTCTATAAACCTTAACGATATTGTTTACGAGGGGATGAGCGAGTGGCTGCAACAAACTTCAAAGATTACTATCAAGTTCTAGGGGTGAGCAAATCCGCAAACGCTGACGAGATCAAGAAGGCGTTTCGCAAACTCGCGCGTCAATATCACCCCGATGTGAATCCTGGTGACAAAGCCGCAGAAGCAAAATTTAAAGAAGTCAACGAAGCGCACGAAGTTTTATCTGATCCCGACAAGCGCAAAAAATACGATCAGTACGGACAATACTGGCGACAAGCCGATCAGGCACACACTTCTCGATCGACTTCCAGTTCTCGATCGCCATTCAATACAGGTGGCTTCGATGATGTCGAGTTCGGACGCTACGACAATTTCGAGGAATTCATCAACGATTTGCTGGGTCGCTCTCCCTATGGAGGTCGCGATCCATTCCGCAATGCAGGCTATCGTGCTCCGGGTGGATTCAGCACCGACGATCGCGCTACAACCGGGGAAAATCTTGACATCGAAGCCTCGATCAAACTCACCTTTTCCGAAGCGTTCAACGGTACTGAAAAGCGGTTGAGCGTTAATAACGAAGAAATTAATGTTCGCATTCCCGCTGGAGCGAAAGCAGGCAGTAAAGTCAGAGTCCGGGGTAAAGGACGTTCCAGTCGGTTCTACACGAGCCAGCGAGGAGATTTGTACATGACCGTTGAACTCTTGCCGCATTCGTTCTTCCAATTCGGTGCGGACGGGAATCTGACTTGTGAAGTCCCGATCGCGCCCGATGAAGCGGTATTAGGCGCACAAATCGACGTGCCGACTCCAGATGGAACCGTGAAAGTGAACGTTCCGGCAGGCGTACGATCAGGGCAAACATTACGCTTACGCGGAAAAGGATGGAAAAATCAAAAAGGCGAACGTGGTGATCAAATGGTGAAGATTACGATCGCACCTCCAAAAGAACTCAGTGCGATCGAGCGTGAATCTTATGAAAAGATCCGCGACAATCGAAGCTACGATCCCCGCAGTGCCATTAAGTCGATCGCGCTGTAAGTCGATCGATTTCACTTAACAACGTTTCAATGCTGGCATTGTGATCGAGGAAGGAGAAGAGATGCTTGTATCTCAGGATGCCTTGTCGATCGAGCAAAAATTGAGCAGGTAACGGTGCGCCTAATGCCTGCCCGGTTTGGTATTTCCAGAATACCTTGCAGCTAGGATCGCTGAGCAGTGGGAATTTCAGATTCAAGTCTTCAACGACTTTTTTACTCTGTTGCTCATCGGTGCTGGTGATCATCAAGAGTTCAACTTGTCGATCGACAAATTCTTGATACCGATCATTCAAGGCTTTGATGTGCGGAAAGCAAAACGGACAGTACTGCTTTTCGGTGAAAATCCGAGTAAAAGCAAGAATCACAGGACGATCGTTGCGATAATCAGCAAGTTTGACGCGGCGATCGTTCTTGATATTGGGCAGTTCAAATTCAGGGGTGGCATGTCCTAGCGCTAGAGAGTTGGTCGCTGGGATCGGCATGAAATTCTGGAAAAATCGCTGATTGATTAAGCCGCTGAAGTCTGTAGATGTCAACATCGCTCAAGAACAGTATTTTTCTTATTTTAGAGTTCGATCGCGAAACTTTCTCGGATATGAAAATCAGCTTCCTTGCCGCAATGGTTCAGTGCCCAGTATGTGATTTGATTAGTTTCGATGACGGCTGTGATTCCAAGATTGATCGATTGTGTAATGTTGAGATGATCGAGATCCAGTTCGATCGAGAGAAGCGTGTGATGCGAACACTGTGTGCAGCGAAGCTCACGCGCTTTCACTGCAAACGGCAGCGACGAAAACGCTCTCTCTTCCTGCATTCCAGCCCGATAATCCTCGAATCGATAAACATTCCAATCGCCACCTGGAGACAAATTAAACTCCCAGTATTGCGACGAGTTTGAAACTCCGATGAAAAATTCAAAGCAAGTCGTTTGCCACAAATTGTCTCGACGACGGGGAGATTTTGCAATTGGAATCAGAACTTGTGAAAGTCGATCGAATAAATCAAATTCGAGAATCAATCGGTTATCAGTTCGAGTAACACGACCTGAAAGATTGAGAATCGCTGGATCGATCGCAGTATCAAATGGATGAAGAGAAAAGTTGATCATCGGAGATCTTCAATAATTTTGCAGATTGAGGATTCTTGGGATTCGATGCTCTGAGTAAGAGAGAATTGAACTAAGCTACGCATCAAATTATGTTCTGGATAAGTCGTTTTGAAGTAGACATCCCCTGCAAGATAATCCGTAAAAAATCGTAAACCTAGCTCAAACGCGATCAAGCGAATGGCATCGAATAGGTACAAATAGTCTTGTTCGGTGAAAAATACTTTTGCCTCGGTAAGATATCCGCGCAAAACTCCTTGACATAGATCAGGCTCGAATCGAACCGCCTCCCAGTCCTGAGTTTCTTCGCCAACTGCATTACAACTTGATCGTAAACAGTCCCCGATGTCGTAATGAATCAATCCTGGTTTGATTGTATCGAGGTCAATCACACTCACAGCTTTTTCGGTCGTCGTATCCATCAAAATATTGTTAATCTTTGGATCACCGTGCATCAAGCGAAGCATTAACTTTCCTGAGTCTTTTGCATTCTCTAGAACGTGTGCCCAGAATTGTCGATCGCAAATAAATTTCAAACAGTAATTCACTTCCGGCGCTCTCACTGCCGTCGTTTCCGCCAAAACGCGATCGTACTGCTCTAAATAACGCGGCGTAATATGAAATCCCTCCAGCGTATCGGTTAGCTGTTCCGGTGGTAAATCACTAATCAAACTGTGAAACATTCCCAGCGCATAGCCAATTTCCTCGGCATGATCGAGGTTTTGGATTGTGTCATGCGATCGAGAATTTTCAATCAAACTCAACGCTCTCCAGAATGAGCCATTCTCATCAACATAGTGATCTTGATTTGCAGAAGTAAAAATAACTTGTGGTGTTTCCCATCTTCGATCAAGCGATGATTTTGATAGGCGATCGCTGATATGCTGTGTGCAAAATCTGATATTCTGCATCACTGCTTGAGGCTGGCAAAAGACCTGAGTATTAATTCTTTGCAATATAAATTTTGATTCTTTTAGCGTAACTAAAAATGTGTCATTGATATTACCACTACCGAATGCTTCAACGTTCTCAATTGCACCATTCGCGAACTGATTTGCAACGATATTTAAATTGTTCTGAGTTTGAATCATTCTATATCCTCACACGTTGGAGAACATTATCTGATATTTTGTCGCGCCTAAAGATTCCGTAAATTTCCTAGTGGAAAAATTCCGTAGATTCACCGCTTTGTCTAGGGGTGTGAATGTTCTAGCAGCCGACTTGGGCAATCTACCCATTGAGCAAACTAGAACCCTCGCCCCTACTGGAGAACTTTATGGAATTCGCGGGATTACCGAATTGGAATCGACCCCTCACGACTGATGTCGATCGTAGAAGTACGATCGCGATTCCGCAGAATTACTTAACCGAATCTCCGCAACTTCACAATCGAGCCTCGTCCCTGGTTGTGATCGATCCCACTGTGCCGAATTATCAGCAGTTGGTCGCAGGACTTCAACCCGATTCACGAGTTCTGATTCTTGATCCAGTTCAAGATGCGATCGACCAAATTACCAAAGCTTTATTGGGACAGAGCGGCATTTCTAGTTTGCATCTCGTTTCACATGGTAAATCAGGCGGGATTCAACTCGGTGGAACTTGGCTCGATCGCGCAAATCTCGATCGCTATCAATCAGAATTTCAACTCTGGGCTAAATCACTGACCAACGATGCCGATATTCTGATTTACGGCTGTGAAGTGGCTCAGGGAGATGCAGGAAAAGCTTTTCTTCAGCACTTCAGCCAATTGACCGGAGCCGATATCGCAGCTTCGGATGATTTGACCGGAAACGCAACGCTTAATGGTGATTGGAATTTTGAAGTTAATACCGGAGAGATTGCAAGTGCGATCGCATTTAACGCTGCAACTCTGACCCAATACGATGCAGTTCTTCCGGTTGATTTAATTTCTGTTGGCAATCCGACTCTGGTAAAAGGCAGCGTCGGATTAGATAACATCGGGCGAAATGCAGTAAGCGGCAACGGGCAATTTGTCGTATTTACCAGCAGCGCCTTGATTGCACCGAATGACGCGAATGGAACTTCTGATGTGTTTTTGTACGATCGTACAACCGAAAAAATCACGCTAATTAGCCGAAACGCCACCAACACCGGAAGCGCTGCGGGAACCTCATTCAATCCGGTCATTAGCTTTGATGGAAACTACGTCGCTTTTATCAGCGATGCGAACGATATTGTCACTTCGATGACAGGCAACACTACTCAGGCAGACAACATCTTCATCTGGGAGCGATCAACTGGAGACATTACACTGGTCAGCCGCAACGAGGACGGAACCAGTGGCAGAGAAGATTCTAGTGCACTAAGTATCAGCGATGACGGAAGCCGGATTGCCTTTCAAACTCAGTCTCAACTGATCTTTTCAGACCCAGGACCCGTACCCGATGTGTACGTATGGAATCGCGATCGACCGAGTTCGCCGCTCACCCACGTCAGCCGTAATCGCACGGGCGAAAGAAGCCGAACTCAAGGTGCAAGTTCACCCGTTATCAGCGGCGACGGCAATTATGTTGCCTTTTCCAGTCTGTATACGAACCTGAGCTTTAATGATGCGAATCGCTCTGAAGATGTTTTCCTCTGGCAAGCCTCCAGCGATACGATCGTGAATCTGACAGAATTGGGAGATGCAAACTCAATTAATCCGGTGATTAGCCAGGATGGAAGCCGCGTTGCGTTTGTCAGTACCGCCAGCAATTTTGCCACCGATACGAATAACGTTTCTGATGTCTTTGTGTGGACACGGACGGGATTAGATGACTTCGGTATGCCACAAGGAACGATTCAACTCGTCAGCGTTAACAGTGCGGGAAATGATTCGGGAAATATTATCGCAGAATTTGGTGGCAATGCAGGATCACAGAACCCGATCATCAGTCGCAATGGGAACGCGATCGCATTTACCAGTTCTTCCAATAATCTGGTCAACGGCGATACGAATAACGCGATCGATGTTTTCGTCCGCAATCTCACCAACAATCAAACCGTACTGGTAAACCGCAGCAGTGACGGCACGATCGGGAATGGAACTTCTGGCAATGCAAGCTTGAGCGCAGATGGAACACGAGTTGCTTTTACCAGTCTTGCAACAAATTTGGTGAACGGTGATACGAATAATCAGCAAGATGTGTTTGTGCGCGATGTTTCTGCGAGTACGACTTCCTTGATTAGCCGAACTCCGACGGGCAGTGTAGGAAATAACTCATCAGGTACAACCGCCAGTAGTCTTGGTGCTCCGACTTCGATTCCGATTCTCAGTAGCGATGGAAATACTGTAACCTTTGTGAGTCTTGCAACCGATCTGACTGCCGAAGATAGCAATGGTCTATTTGATGGTTTTATCATTCCGGTTGCGACTGGAAATGCAACGCTGATTAGTCGTCGCGATGATGATCCGAACCTAGTTTCGCGCACAGGTAGCGGGCGTTCCACAGTTGGCGCAAATTCGGTCAGTGAAGATGGGCGCTTTATTGTCTTTACCAGTGAGGCTCCTGAGATTGTAGATGGCGATACTAATGGTGTTGCGGATGTCTTTTTACGCGATCGACAAACTGGAATCAATACGCTAATTAGTCGTGGAAGTGCGATCGCGAATGGTGCTTCAGGAAATGCGATCATTAGTGCGAATGGAAATTACATTGTCTTCACCAGCGCCGCCTCGAATCTAGTCGCAGACGATACAAATAATCAGGTCGATATTTTCTGGGTCAATCGCCAAACTGGAGACATTCGTTTAATCACTCGTGGCGCGAATGCTCCTTCGCTGAATCCGGTGATTAGCGCAAATGGATTGGTTGTCGCTTTTACCAGCACCGCATCGAATCTGGTGGCAGGGGATGCGAATGGAGGGCAGGATGTCTTTGTTTGGAACAGTGTTGATAATTCGATCGTACGAATCAGTCGAGGTGCGGTTGAGAGCGATGGTGTTTCTGAACAGCCTGTAATTAGTGAGGATGGGCGCTATGTTGCTTTTATTAGTGCGGCATCGAATCTGGTGGCAGGGGATACGAATGCGCGGCGGGATGTGTTCGTGTGGGATCGGACAGCGAATGCCTTGAGCTTGGTGAGTCGATCGACAAACGACACACTTTCAAACGGCGATTCTTCCGAAGTTAGCATTAGCTCAAATGGTAGAAGGATTGCTTTTACCAGCACTGCATCAAATCTGACTGACAATGCAGCAGCGGATGCGGATGGAGACGAAGATGTATTCGTTCGGGATTTAGACAGCAATACAACGATTCATGTCAGTGTGAATCAAGGGGGTGGATATAGCACAACTCCACAAACGGGACCGAATGCAGGCTTTAATGCTAGAGCGTTCAATCCGATCATGAGTGGCAATGGTGCGTTTGTGGTCTTCACCAGTGATTTCGAGGATCTCGTCACCGGAGATGCGAATGGTGCAAATGATATTTTCCGGCGAGATTTAACAGCAGGAACCACACAACTGGTTAGCGTGAATCGATCGGGAACGGCAAGCGGTTCGGGTACGCCCGGATCAGATGGCGGAATTGGTGGTGGTTCCGGTAGCGGCTCATCGAATCCAAGCATTACCACTGATGGTCGCTTTGTTGTCTTTAATAGTTTCTCAAATGATCTCGCTGCGGGTGATACAAATGCTGCCTTAGATGTTTTTGTTCGCGATATGCTTGCTGGAGTCACATCATTAGTCAGCCAGACTCCAGAAGAAACAAATAGCGGTCGCGGCGCATCTTTCAATCCTGTGATCAGCGGTAATGGCAGTTATATTGCCTTTAACAGTCTTGCAACTGATTTAATCCCACGCGACCTTAACAGTGCATCTGATGTTTTTGGGTTGAACTTAGCCTCAACCGTGAGCATTTCACTCAGCAAAGAAACGATCGCTGAAAGCACTCCCGCTGAAACAGTGCAATATCGCATTCGTCGCAATCGATCGGTTGGAGATGTAACGGTGAGATTAGCGATCGATCCATCGAGTACGGCGATATTGACTTCTGATTACACGCTCTCGGCTGATCCGAGTCTGAATCTAAGTTCCAATGGCTCTGAAATTACGCTTCGACTTGCAAACGGAGTCTCAGAAGGAATTATCACGCTATCAGCCGTCAATGATATCGATATTGAATCAGAAGAAACCCTAAATCTGAGTCTCGTTGCAACTCCCGATTATGCGGTTTCTGAAACCTTTGGAACAACATCGCTGCGGATTATCGATAATGATATTCCGGTGCTGGTTTCGATCGCGAATATTACAAACGATCTCCGTCCCGATACGAAAGAAGGTGATTCTGGAGAGCAAGAATTCACGTTCCAAGTCAAACTTGCCGCACCTTCATTCACGGCTCCGGTCACGGTTCGATATGCAACTCAAGTTGGAACCGCCGACGGTACTGATTTTGTCGAAACTTCTGGTGAACTAACCTTTGATATCGGAGTCGATACGCAAACCATCACCGTACTCGTGAAGGGCGATACGCAATTTGAGTCAGATGAAACTTTTAGTGTCGCCTTAAGCAATCCGAGTGCGAACGCTAGAATTGCGGAAGGAACCGCGATCGCGAAAATCGAAAATGATGATACCGCACCAATCGTTACGATCATAGGCGCAGAATCGATCACGGAAGAAGATAGTGATACGCAAGAATATACTTTCACGGTTACGCTGAGTGAAACAAGTAGCACTGAAGTGAAAGTCGATTATGCAATTCAAGATTTAACTACAACAAGCGATGTTGATTATGTTGGAGTTTCTAATGGAACGCTAACATTTGCACCGGGACAGACGACTCAAACGATTACCCTTTTGGTGAAGGGCGATCGCTTATTTGAATTCAACGAACGATTCCAGATTGATCTCTCGAATCCAGTCGATGCAATTCTGAGCGATCAAGCTTCGATCATCGGAACGATTATCGATAACGACACCGCACCGACAATTACGATCGAAGCCGCTCCAGAGCAATCTGAGGGAACGTCTCCCTACAACTTCACGGTGAAATTGTCAGAAGCATCCGGTCGCCCGGTAACAGTCGATTATGAAACGATCGCGGGAACGGCTCTCGCGGGAGAAGATTTCACAGCAAATTCTGGCTCACTCACGATCGCAGCAGGTCAAACAACGGGAACGATTGCGATCGAGCTTCTCAACAATACGATCCGCGAACAAAACGAATCCTTCTCAGTACGCCTGAGCAATCCAACGGATGCCACGATTACGACAGATACAGTAACAGCGACGATCGTGGATAACGATCCGATTCCAACGGTTTCAATCACGAACGTTACTCGACCAGAAGGCAACAGTGGCATTACTCCGCTACAGTTTGAAGTGACGTTATCGAATGCAAGCGATCGAGAAATCGTTCTCAACTACGCAACAAAAGACGGAACTGCAACCGTCTTAGATAACGACTACGAAGCAGCAGAAGGAACGATTCGTTTTGCACCGGGTACAACAAGTCAGACAATCACCGTAAATGCAAAAGGTGATACAAAACGAGAACAAAATGAAACGTTCACGGTTGAACTATCCACTACGACTCCAAGCTTAGTCACGATTCCAACGACCGCGATCGGCGTTGGTACGATCGAGAGCGATGATTCCACATTCCCTACACTCAACGTTTCACCTGCAAGTGTAGAAGAAGGCGGGATTCTCAAGTTTGAAGTGTCACTCTCTGAAATCAGCGACGAAACGATCACAGTTGATGTTGAGGTCGGTAATGGAACTGCATTAACGGAAGACTTTGATTACACTGCGATCGCACGTCGTACCCTCACGTTTGCTCCCAGCGATCGCACCAAAACGATCGAGATTCAAACCACAGCCGATAATAAACTCGAACCCGATGAGACAGTTAATCTAACGCTCTCGAATGCGGTGAACGCGACGATCGCAGGAACCGGAACGTTCACCGGAACGATTCTCAACGACGACCAGCGACCGACGATCGCAATTTCGAGCGATCCGCTAAGAGAAGACGATCCACAAGCTGCAATGTATCCGTTTACGATTCGTTTATCCAATCCGACAACGCAAACGGTCACAGTCAATTATCGAACGATCGATGAATCAGCAAAAGTTAGCGACAACGATTATGTTGCAGCTTCGGGAAGCATTACGTTTAATCCCGGTGAAGTTGAAAAAACGATCACAATTCAAGCCAATGCCGATCGTAAATTTGAACCGACCGAACGCTTTATCGTTCAGCTTGAAAATGCGGTAAATGCGGATCTTTCTGATACGGCAACGATCGGATACGGTGTGCTGACGAACGATGATGCAGAACCAGAATTGTCGATCGCGCCTCGAATCGGATCGCGCCCCGAAGGCAATTCTGGCAAAACGCCGTTTGAATTCGTCGTCACCCTGAACAATCCCAGCAGCGAAGAAATTAGTGTTAACTATACGACCGTTAACGACTCGGCAATTTCCGGTCAAGACTTCGATGCCAAGAGCGACACATTAGTATTCGCGCCTGGTGTAGAAGAACGAATTATCACGATCGATATCAACGGCGACACCAACTTCGAGGAGAATGAAAGTTTCCTCGTGCGACTGAGTGATCCGACCAATGCCAAACTCTCAGGCAGCAATGAAGCAAGAGGAACAATTCTCAACGACGATGGCGCGATTCGTCCCACGATTCAAATCGATGATGTGATTGCGAACGAAGGCAGCACAGATAAGACCTACACTTTCAAAGTCAGACTCTCACAAGCAACGACGAACACCGTAACGGTTCAATATCGAACAGCAAACGGAAACAATCAAACTGGAAACGCCACGATCGAGGATAACGATTATGTTGGCGTAACGACTCCACAAACGCTCACCTTTGCACCGGGTGAAATTGAGAAAGATATCTCGATCGTCGTTCGTGGCGATACGAAATTCGAGGAGAATGAAACCTTCTTTGTCGAACTGCTTAATCCGACCGAAGCAGATCTTCCTGTGAATCGTGCCCGTGGCGTAATCAATAACGACGATGCACAACCGACGATCAGTATCGGTAACGTTGCTGTCTCTGAAGGAAGTGAAGATTTTGTGAATGCGACGTTTGCAGTTTCGTTATCGAATTCTAGCGATCGAGCCATTACCGTCGATTACACAACCATCGATGGAACCGCACGAGTCAGCGATAACGATTACGAAGCTGCATCCGGTCGGCTCACGTTTGCACCTGGAACAACGACTCAGCAAATCACCGTGAGAGTTCAGGGCGATCGCAAATTTGAACTCGATGAAGCGTTCTCGATCCGCCTTTCTGCTCCGACGAATGCCGTTCTCTTCGATGCTCCGAATCAAGGAGTTGGAACGATTCTAAGCGATGATTTCCGACCGACAATCTCGATCGATGACACCGCGCTTCTTCCCGTTCTAGAAGGAAACACAGGAAATACATCTGCTCGTTTTACAGTGCGGCTTTCCAATCCCAGCACCGAAGCAATCACTGTTAATTACATTACTCGAAACGGAACTGCGAATGAAGCCGACTACACCGCAGTTATTACTCCACAAACACTCACCTTTGCACCAGGACAAACAGAACAAATCATCAATTTACAAGTCATCGGTGATACTCGCTTTGAACCCGATGAAACGTTCACGATCGAGTTAAGCAATCCAACGAACGCCCAACTCGCAAGAAGTTCGACAACCGCAACGATTCGGAACGATGATCCCGTACCGCAATTGTCGATCGCCGCAGTTCCCACCGCCCAAGCCGAAGGAAATAATGGTCTGACCCCGTTCACCTTTGAAGTCAACCTTAGTCAAGCAAGCTATCTTCCAATCACGGTAAACTACTCCACCGTAGACGGAACTGCAACACTCGCGAATAACGATTATGTCAGAGCTTCAGACACGCTGACCTTCGCTCCCGGTGAAACGAAAAAGACCATCACCGTTAATATTTTAGGTGATACACAATTTGAGGGAAATGAAACGTTCCAAGTGACGCTAAGTAACCCAAGTAATGCAACACTTCAGGCGAATTCAGCAACGGCAACGATTACCGAAGATGATACGCCAGACAATACAGATGAGAGTGACAGTCTCTATGACATTCTCTGGCGCAATCGTCGCACAGGCGAAAATATGCTATGGATGCCTTCTGGCTCATTCCTCGATCGAGTCATTCCGCTGACAACCGTTCCCGATCCGCTCTGGAAAATCGCTGGCACGGCTGATTTCGATAACGATGGCGTAACAGATTTACTCTATCGCAATAGTCAGACCGGAGAGAATGCGATCTGGCGCACAAATGCGAACCTAACTTTTACAGAAACGACACTGCCGTCAGTCGATGGAGACTGGGAAGTCGCCGGAATTGGAGACTTTAACGGCGATCGTAGTCTTGACTTGTTCTGGCGCAACGTGAAAAACGGCGGCAACGTAGTTTGGTTGCTGCGGGGAATGACTCCTTTCTTTGGGGCAGAGACGGCTCCTGTAGCTCAACCCGGTTGGCAAATTAAGACGATCGCTGATTTTGATAACGATGGTAAAGCTGATCTATTCTGGTCGAATCAAAGCAACGGTGCGACAGCGTTATGGTTAATGGATGGCACAATTCAGCGAGAGGGTCGTGCGCTCGGAGTCGTTCCCGATGTGATGTGGCAGGTGGTCTCGTCGGGTGACTTGAACCGAGATGGATTTTCAGATTTGATCTGGCGACATGAGCGCAGCGGCGAGAATGTGGTCTGGCTGATGGAAAATGGCTGGGTGACTCGTTCTGTCAATCTGCCGTCTGTTCCCGATCCAAATTGGCAGATTGAGCAACTGTATGATTTCAATGCCGATCAAAATCTCGATATTCTATGGCGACAAACCGTGAGCCAGGAAACCGTGATTTGGTTCCTCAACCGAGAACAGGCTGGAACGGCTGTAATGTTACCGAATTTGCCCGATCGTAATTGGCAGATCGAAGGAATTGGCAAGTTCGCGGATCAGAGTAAAGGTGAGATCTTCTTACGGAATTCGCAAACTGGAGAACAGCGGCTCTGGCGAATTCATCGCGACTTGTTCAATCGCACTCAATCCCTTGATTCTCAATCCCTCGACTGGGAAATTCAAGGCACAGCAGACTTTGATCAGAACGGAAGTGCAGACATCCTCTGGCGGAATCTCCGCACTCGTGAACTGTCGATTTGGCTGACCGAAAACGATCGAGTATTGAGCAAAGTTTCGGTTCCGGCTGGCGTGATTGTTTCAAACGATTGGAAGATCATCGGTATTGCAGACTTTAGCGCTGATGGTAATCCCGACATTCTCTGGCGCAATCAGACGAACGGCGGCACTTCGATGTGGCTGTTCAACGGAACGCAAGTGGTGAACGGATTTGAGCTACCGTCTGTAGACCCAGGCTGGCGGATTGAAGGCATTGCGGATCTCAACGGCGATCGCAATCCTGATTTGGTCTGGAGACATACCACTTCGGGCGAAATTGCTTACTGGTTATTCGATCGCACTCAAGTTCGCTTTGGTACGGTTGCCGGAGCCGTCCCGCTCAATTGGCAGATTAAAGAATTTGCCGACTTTAACCGTGATGGCAGAATGGATCTGCTCTGGCGCAGTGATATTTCAAATGAATCGGCGATCTGGTTCATGGATGGAACGCAAATTGCAGGCGGTCTAATTCTGCCGAGCGCGGTTCCCACTTGGGACATCATGGGCGTGGGCGATTACAACCTGGATAATCAACTCGACATCTTGTGGCGCGATCGCACAAACGGCACAAATGCGGTTTGGTATCTCAGCAACGGTCGATTCTTGCTGTCGAATTTCATCCCGGCAGTGCGTGATATCGATTGGCAAGCCAAGGACATCAACGACTTCTAAGTCCGGCTTCTTATGGTAAGATTTTCGCGTCTAATTGCGAGAATCCAACGATGGGAACTGAAAGCGAATTCGGAGCAACCACGGGGTTAATGGATGTCGAAGCGGTACAGAAAACGCTCAATCGATCGAGAGCCTCTGTATACCGCTATGCCAACACTGACCCCGAATTGCTTAATCCGCCGTTTGATCCGAAGAAACTAAACCCAGAGCTACGTCAATCGGTGAATGATCCGCTGATGTTTCACTCGAATGAGGTAGCGCGGTTTGCCAAAGATGTCTTGAAGATCAAGCAAGTGACGATCGAGATTCAAGAACCGCAGCCGAATAAAACTCAGGAAGTCCTAGAGGCAATCTTGGCGGAACTTCAAAGTATTCATCAGTTGTTGAAATCTAGCGATCGCGTTTAGCTGGATCGATCGTTTCTTCTTTCACAGCCACGGCATGTTTCGCAGGCTCGATCGGTCTGCCGCGATATTTAGAATAAACTTGGGTGAACTCTGCCCCAAACAGCAAAATTTGCGCTGAATAGAACACCCAAAGCAATACAACGACTAACGATCCCGCAGCACCATAAGTAGAACCAACGCTACTATTACCGAGATAGAGTCCGATCAAGAATTTACCAACATTAAACAATAGTGCAGTGACACCTGCTCCCACCCAAAGATTTTTCCACGGCACTTCAACATCAGGCAGAAACTTATATATCGCTGCAAACAGTAACGTGATTAGCGAAAACGAAAGCACAAAATTAAGAATTCTACCCACCTGAAACGCTTCGGGTAGAAATCCATTAAAGTAACCGCTAACTCCTGATAATGCTGCCGATAACACTAACGACACCAGCAGCAGAAATCCAATCACCAACACCATCGCAAACGACAAGAATCGAGCCTGCACAAAACTCTTCACCGCTCGTCCTGGCTTCGGTTTCACTTCCCAAATCGTATTCAGTGCCGCCTGCAACTGACCAAACACACCAGATGCCCCAAAAATCAGGAATCCAATCCCAACCAGCGTCGCAACTCCGCCTCCTGATCCAGGTCTACTCGCATTCTGAATCATCGACTGAATCAATTCGGCTCCATCTCGCCCAACCAATCCTTGAATCTGCCGCACAATCTCACCCCGCGCAGCTTCTTCCCCATAAATTGCACCCGCGATCGCAATCACAATAATCAACAACGGCGCTAACGAAAACATCGTGTAATACGCCAATGCCGCCGCCAGCAATGGAACATTGTCTTCATTCCATTCGTTCACCGTATCGCGCACCAAGCGCACAATCGTTTTAAATCTCATCGCCTTATTCTTAAAAATAATTCTGACGCTACTCGGAAATGCGATCGCTTGTCATCGCTCACGAGTTGGAATCAGTTTCTACCTTGCGATTGAGGGCAACTTGACGTTTCCTCTCACTGTTGCGAACTGCGAATCTAACTTCAGAAAGGTACGAATGCGATCCCCGTCCTGTTAGCTTAATCACATCGAACAGGGCTTCAAGGAAAAATACGATTTATCAATCCTGAAGTGAATCGATTATTTACAAATTATTAAACGTTAAGGACATCACTATGAATATCTTAGCCTGGATCGTTTTAGGATTACTAGCAGGCGCGATCGCAAAAGCAATTTATCCCGGTCGTCAAGGCGGCGGACTGCTCAGCACCATGATTTTAGGAATCGTTGGCGCATTCATCGGAGGCACGATCGTCACTATCTTGGAAACTGGAACACTATCGATCGCAGCAACTTCTCTCAGCATTCCAGGGATTTTCGTCGCCGTACTCGGCGCAATTTTGGCAATCTTCATCTACAACCGTTTCGCCCGTCGCGCTTACTAGGTTCCAGTTACAAACTACAACCCTGAGGAAAATCTTATGAGCCAAGAAAGACAGGTTACGGCTGACACCTCCGATCGCGCTAAGAGCGATGCCTACGATCCGCATATTGTCCCGGCTGAGACCGCTGCTCGAATGGAACGCGAAGGCGGTGAATACAAAACCGTCCCCACTGAAGAACGTGAAGCTTCTGCCCCAACAGACGATCAAACTGATTCAGAAAGCCTCCACACCACGGGCGGCTACACCGTAGACCAAGAAGGCTTACTGAACAATTATGCGATCGAGCCTGAAATGTACTACGAAGTCCCTGGCGATGCGCGCCAAGCTGAAGAAGAACGCCACCAAGAGCGCGTCGAAGAATACAGCGACATTAACCAAGACGAACAAGGCAAGCTAACGATGAACGACGACGATCGCGGTCACGGTAGCGGCATGATCTAAGTTTCGAGAGCGTGGTCATATCGAATATCGGTGATTCGGAGCAATCTGAGTCACCCTTTTTTATCTTTTAGAAATGAGATCGGCATTCCGAAACCGCTCTCCTACATAGCTCAACGAATCCACAAGATGTTTCCCCCAAAATCCCCAGCCAACATCTTGCCCTTTCACACCATGTCCACCCGAAAATTCATTAAATTGATTTTCCACCTGAAGCTGATTCAAAACTTGATGAAATTCTTGCGATTCGACTAAATACTTTCCATCACCTTCACCCGCATCGAGATAAACCGCGATCGATTTCCGAGTCTGCGGATCAAGCGTTCGGACGTAATCGATCGGGCTATTTTCTGCCCCGCTTTTATCAATGAAATAGCCACTATGACTAAATATCGTCTTAAAATTCTGCGGATTGTGTAATCCCACATTCAACGCACCCCAACCGCCCGAAGACAATCCCCCGATCGCCCAATACCTAGAATCCTCTTGCGTCCGATACCGCGCTTTAATCTCTTGAACTAACTCATCCCCGATCGCGCTCACGACATTGCCATATCGCCCATTAATATATTCCGGGTCCCAATACGGACTCGTCCCCCGGCTGTCATTTCCATCCGGTGTCACAATAATCGAGGGCGGTAACTTCCCACTCCCATAAAGATTCTGAATCACCTTTAACGCCTTGCCTTTCACAAACCAAGCAGTCGGATCGCCATGTCCCCCATGCAATAGAAATACCACCGGATACCGAGCTTGCGGCTGTTTCTCATATCCAGGCGGAAGCACGATCCCACATTGTCGATCGCTCCCCATCACTCGACTTTGATACGTCACAAGCTGATAGTTCAACCCTGATTTTGTTGGTGTCGGCGGCGTTAAAGTCTTCGGCTGTGAAACAACTTGAGGCGGAGCAGGGATCGGTGCTGTATTCTGTGGAGTTGACTCGATCACGGTTGGCGCGGACGGTGAGCATCCCGACTAACACACTAAAATAAGCAGCGCCGAGAATTTCTTTGAAGTGCATGAGAGCGCGACTAAAAGGGAATACCGAAAAAGACAGAAAAGCGCGATCGCAAGTGCCAGCAAAGCGAACAGTTTATCGATCGGGCAAACGGCACAATTATCCTACCGCACAGGTCTCTAGCTGCATCAGTCAAAGCTTTAAGAAATTAGAAAGAGAATTCTCAAAATTTATTGATGTACAACTTCTTTTCTTAAAAACATCCGTCTCGGTCGTCCCAAAAACCAATCCCAACTCGGCTGAATCTCCTCTAATCGATACCCCAACTTAAAATACAATCGCTTCGCCGCCTCATTCGTTTCCAAGACGTGCAGATAAATATTGCGATAGCCCCATTCCCGCACATACGGTTCACAGGCAAGTAACAACTGTTGCGCGACTCCCTGCCGTCTTACGTCTTCTCGTACTGCCAAATTCGACAAATATACATACTGATTATTTCTTGGTTGCCAAGGATTCGAGGTACGTAATCCAATCTCAACCGTTCCGACAATTCGTTCTGATCGATCGCTTTGATCGATCGCCACAAAACAAACGTAGTTCGGTGCTGGAAATCGCGTCCGACTCCGCAAATCCTCGTGAATTCCGACTCGAATAATCGGAGCCAACCACGGCAGAAACGACGGATACAGTGGAAAACTATCGACTAAAATTCCCGCAATCTCGTACAAATCCGAAGGCTGTACCTCCCGAATCCGATACCGAGTAGGACTCGAAAAATCTTTCTCACGCGAAGAAACGCTCACAAGCACCGACTAAACCCAACACATCACATCGTAGCCTGTTTCAACCTGTCGCAAAAAAGAACCCGCTTCATTCCGAGGCGGGTTCTTTTCGGACTCTTGAAATTATTTACCAATTCTCGGCGGTTCCCGAAACGCGATCGCAAAAAACAGAACGCCGATCGCCAAAGCCAAAATCAGAATATATGCTACAGCTTCCATGAGGGTGTCCCAAAATAAAGAGTTGGATCGGGTCTAGACCAATGCCTAGACCCATAAAGCCATCTACGCTTCGGTTCTTTGAAGCGTGGATTTGTCACCCACTTTCGCAAAGCGTCCCCATTCGACTTGTTCTTCTGACAGGTCGGGGTCAACCCCAGCGAACACATCCCGGAAGATGGTTCTCGAACCGTGCCAGATGTGACCGAAGAAGAACAGCAATGCAAACACAGCGTGACCGAACGTGAACCATCCACGCGGGCTGGTGCGGAAGACACCATCCGAGTTCAGCGTTTCACGATCGAATTCAAACGGTTCGCCCAACTGAGCCGCACGCGCATAGCGTTTGACTTGTGCCGGGTCGCTGATGGTTTGACCATCTAACTTACCGCCGTAGAAGCTCGCAGTTACGCCTGCTTGCTCAAAGCTGTATTTCGATTCAGCTTTACGGAACGGAATGTCTGCACGAATCACGCCATCCGAATCTTGGAGAATCACAGGGAAGTTCTCAAAGAAGTTCGGCAAGCGGCGGACAAACAGTTCACGACCTTCGCTATCCTTGAACACCGGATGACCGAGCCAAGTTTGAGCGATTCCATCTCCCTTGTTCATTTGACCCGTACGGAACAAGCCACCTTTCGCGGGGCTGTTACCAACGTAATCATAGAACGCGAGCTTATCAGGAATTTGGTTGTATGCGTCTGACAGGCTTGCACCGTCAGCTACGGCATTTTGCACACGTCGATCGATTTCTTGACGGAAGTAGCTGCTATCCCACTGATAACGGGTCGGTCCGAAAAGCTCGATCGGCGTGGTTGCGTTTCCGTACCACATGGTTCCCGCAACGATGAACGCTGCAAAGAACACTGCCGCAATACTGCTCGACAATACGGTTTCGATGTTCCCCATTCTCAGAGCGCGATACAGCCGCTCCGGCGGACGCACACTGAGGTGGAACAATCCAGCAATAATGCCGACAATCCCCGCTGCAATATGGTGAGCGACAACGCCACCCGGATTAAACGGGTTAAATCCAGCCGGACCCCATTCCGGTGCAACAGGCTGAACGTGACCTGTCACGCCATAGGCATCGGATACCCACATTCCTGGACCAAACAATCCAGTCAAGTGGAATGCACCGAAACCAAAGCAAAGTAAACCAGACAAGAACAAGTGAATTCCGAACATTTTCGGCAAATCGAGCGCAGGTTCACCCGTACGCGGATCGCGGAAAAGTTCCAAATCCCAATAAACCCAATGCCAGCAAGCTGCTAAGAACAGCAAACCCGATAAAACGATGTGAGCCGCCGCAACGCCCTCGAACGACCAGAAGCCCGGATCGGTCACGGTTTCACCCGTAACACTCCAACCGCCCCAGGAAGAAGTCACGCCGAGCCGCGCCATAAACGGCAGCACGAACATCCCTTGTCTCCACATGGGGTTTAAAACTGGATCGCTCGGATCAAAAATCGCAAGCTCATAAAGCGCCATTGATCCCGCCCAACCTGCAACAAGCGCGGTGTGCATCAGGTGGGTGGCGATCAACCGTCCTGGGTCATTCACCAAGACTGTGTGTACGCGGTACCAGGGTAGTCCCATTGACTACTCTCCTCCTCTAAATTACGTCTACTGCAACGCTTCTTTCAGCCTTTTGTTAAAGTGCCTAATATTGGTAACTTTATCAGACAAGGCATCCTGTAACCCCGCCGTGAATGCGATCCCGCCGTCCAAACGAACGTTGAATCGCGACCGTGACAAGGGATTCATAAAAAATGAAAGTGTATAAAGAAGTGTAACCAGTGTTAGAGACCTTTGCAAGCGAATCGCGATCGTCTGCAATTCCGCGTCTCAGTTACGTTTCACTTCTTAATAATTCTTAATTTATGGACGAAATGCGGTACAACTAAAGAAAGCAGTTTTATCGCAAAATTCTCTTGCGTGAGGCATTGACTATGCAACCAGCAGACACCGATCTCCAACCCACTGAAGCTATCGAAGAAGTTGTCGTAGAAGAAGCGCCGAAACCCGCGTTTCAGTCTGCCTGCATCAATTTTGTGAAGGAAGGCAAAGAAGTGGTCGCGGCACAAGAGGCAAATTTGCGGATTAAAGCGATCGAGAATCAAGTTGATCTCTACACTTTCGGCGGCAAATTGATGAACTGCGGCGGAAATGGACAATGTGGCACTTGTGTTGTCGAAATCGTTGAAGGAATGGAGAATCTTTCTCCGCGTACCGCATTTGAAGAGCGCAAACTAAAGAAAAAACCTGCTTCTTATCGATTCGCTTGCCAAGCATTAGTGAACGGTCCCGTCAGCGTCAAGACCAAACCTTAGTGGTATTCTTTAAAGTGTTGATGCCGAGTTTAGAAGGGGACTGGCTCTATGCAAGTTAATGATTTAGGATTTATTGCGTCGATTTTGTTTGTGCTTGTACCGAGCGTGTTTCTGCTGATTCTCTATATCCAAACTGCCAGCCGCCAAGCAAAAGACGAGTAATAAAACTTTACAATCCGTTCAGAAAACGCTGAGGATTTCTCGATCTTTGGCGTTTTTTATTTGAATTCTACTGCTCAGGTGGTGCAGGCATCTTGCCTGCTTCTGAAATCGGTCAGGCAAGATGCCCGACCCACAAAGCTTTTTCATTTCTCAGTTTCCGAACAAGTGTCTTCTTCCTCAACCAGATTCTTCAGAAACTCCTGAAGCCGCATTCGATGGATATAGGGCCATCCCCCCGTCGCCTCAATATCTCTCAACAACGCATAGAGAGCTTGGCGATTGGTGGGAAGCGACTCTTGAAACAGACCTTCCCGAATCTCACGATGTAGAATTTCGAGCACTCGTAGCAGTGCCAAAAGCGCCATACCGTCCCCGGTTGATCGATCCGCGATCGCACGAACTGATCGCGCCAACTCCTCAAGTTCTGGTGATTTCAGCGTGATCTCATCCGAGGCACTCTTCGTGTAATCTCTCAGCATCGCATCCTCATCCATACCACTCGCTCCTCATACGCCCCAAAGCTTTAATACCGTATCGCGTTTCGGCAAATCCGACCGTGATCACGAGTACTGTAAATTGTTCCCAACCCACCCGATTCTTAAAAAGATTACGAATATCTGTAAAATGCTATGAGAGGTTCTATCAGAACCACCCAGAATTTATAGAAACTCGATGAGATCTGTACAGCAGTGACCAAACACCCTGACAGAATTTTTACATTACTTTGAGGTTGACCATGAGGTATCGCGCATTCTTTGTGACACTGCTGGCGTTCTGCCTGAGTGTTCTAACTGCTTGTAGTGAACCCGCACAAAGCGCGGAAGGTTTAACGTACGAGCAAATTCGCGGAACAGGCTTAGCCAATAGCTGTCCGCAAATCGAAGAAACATCTCGCGGCTCGATCGCGATCGAAAACGGTAAAACCTATTCGATCACTGGATTGTGCTTGCAACCCACGACCTACTTCGTCAAAGAAGAATCGGCAAACAAACGCCGCGAAGCTGAATTCGTTCCGGCAAAAGTGATGACTCGTTACACCTCGTCGATCGATGCGGTATCGGGAACGCTGACAGCGAACGCGGACGGAAGCTTGACCTTCAAAGAAGAAGACGGTCTTGATTTCCAAGCGATTACGGTTCAGTTACCGGGTGGCGAACGAGTTCCGTTCTTGTTCACGATTAAAGGACTGGTCGCGACTTCCGCACCAGGTTCATCGAGCATCAACACTTCGACCGACTTAACCGGAGAGTTCCGCGTTCCGTCGTATCGGACTTCTAACTTCCTCGATCCGAAAGGTCGCGGTTTGACCACGGGTTACGACAACGCGGTCGCACTTCCCGCTTCGGCAGACTCGGAAGAATTGAGAAAAGAAAACGTCAAGCGATTCCAGCTTGATAAAGGAACGATCTCGCTGCAAGTTGCGAAGATTGACAGTGCAACGGGTGAAATCGCAGGCACATTTGAAAGTGAACAGCCTTCGGAGACCGACATGGGATCTCGTGAAGCAAGCGATGTGAAGATTCGCGGCTTGTTCTACGCAAGAGTCGCACCGGACGCTTAATTTAACGCAGTTTGGGCGTTTCTCGAAATATTCACTTTTAGGGGCATTCTGCCCCTTTTTTATTGGAAAATTCTTTACTTAAATTTGAATCAAATCAATCCGAAAAGTGACTGAAATCACCGCAGGTAAACCTTCCGTGGAAATGCAGTTGAACGGAATTGGAGTCAGGAAATAAGTTTAATCTGTCACAAAAATTTGAACAGAGATTTAGCTGTTCTAGCATTTTGTCCTCCGAAGTCCGATCGCTTTCTGGGTGTGATTTCTACCATCACAGTTTCGTTCAGAAGCCGTCTAAAAATCGGGTTTGACACCTTCTTAAGCCATTACTGAACTTCGTCATGCCTAATCTTGTTTCCAGCGAGTTAAGAAGCGAAACATTGCAACTCCTCCGTGAATATCAACAGTCAGGGTCGGCTTCTGTCCGCAATCAATTGGTTGAATTGAATATCGGATTGGTCAGAAAAGAAGCGCATCACTGGACGAATCAGTGTACGGAAAGCTACGATGATTTGCTTCAGGTCGGATCGATCGGGTTAATTCGGGCGATCGAGCGGTTCGATATGTCGAAAGGTCACGCTTTTAGCTCGTTCGCCATTCCTTATATTCGAGGCGAGATTCAGCACTATTTGAGAGATAAAAGCCCTTCGGTGAGAATTCCGCGTCGCTGGCAAGCGTTACAACGGCAAGCGGTTTGGATCATTCGAGATTTTCAGGCACAACATCGGAGAACTCCTAGCGATCTGGAGATTGCGGCGGCTTTGGAAATCTCGATCGAGGAATGGCAGGAAATCCGTCTCTCTAACCAAAATCGAGCACTTCTCAGCTTAGATGCTCCGATTGGTGATGAAGACGGTACATCGTTCTTAGGCGATTTGGTTCCCGATTCTCGGTATCGCAGCTTCCAACTGGCTCAAGAAGATCAAATTCGACTTCAGCAAGCTTTGGTGCAACTAGAGCATCGAACCCGCGAAGTGTTGGAATTTGTCTTTTTGTATGACCTGACTCAGAAAGAAACCGCAGAACGGTTGGGGATCAGTGCGGTCACAGTTTCACGTCAGGTGAAAAAAGGACTCCAAAAACTTCAAGCGATCATGACCTGTAGCGAAGCTTAATTGGAAACGGCTCCGAAAATTCACTCAAAAATTTTGCTCAGAGGATCAAATGAATTCGATCGGGGCACACTAACTCTAAATCGTTCTCTGTTGAAGGTCATTTCAAGCTTGGACTGTGAACAGCGATCGAGGCGAAGTCAAGAGTCGAATTTTTGGGAGTGATCATGAGCAAGCGGTTCACGAAGCGAATCACAGGACGAATCTCACGCGGAACGCTGGTCGTGTGTGTGGGTGCGTTAACCTTCTGGATGAGTGGCTGTACAGTCGGTGAAGAAACTGTCGTTACGGAAGCCACCCCTTCTCCAGGAGCGACACCTGCTCAATCGTTTGCAAAACCGACCGTTCCCGCTAAAGATGCACCGAAGGGGAAACCGGGAAATAAGATTGCGGGTCTGTTGCAATCGACCAATCCCGAAGAAAGAGCGAGACAGGTTCAGCGTGGCATTACTTCTGGAAAAGATCCGTTTTCGAGTGTTCCCCCACTCGTTTCGTTTAAAGTTCCAGTTGTAAATCGTGAAGGAAGCTCACCCGTTCCTACATCTTCTCAGCCTCCTGCAACGCAGCCTCAAACCCAGGAGCGTCCGATCGCGGCACAGCCTAGAACAACCCCGAAACCAGAGCCGAAATCACCGATTAAATCTCTGCCTCCGTTACCTGATCCGACGTTAGCAAAAGCCGTACAGGTTACAGGTGTGATTGTAGTGGGTGGTGTGCCTCAAGCGATCGTACAAGCGCCCAATGAAGCCACCAGCCGATATGTCCAAGTCGGACAGCGGATCTCAAACGGACAAGTTTTGGTCAAGCGCATCGAAATGAATAGCGGATCTGATCCGATCGTGATTCTCGAACAGAACGGAGTCGAAGTGGCTCGTGCAGTCGGTAGCCCCGCAACTTCTCCGACTGCTCCGGGTACACCTCCCGCACCGACCGCAATGATGCCGAGCTTCAATTTCTTCGGTTAGGACTCACTACGAATTGCAACAGCTTCCAGACAACTTCGGGAGACAGGCGCTAGAGTTGAAACACTAATCTCTAGAGCGGTTTCCCGAAGTTATACCGTTATGACTGCAAGTGTTTCTGAGTTTGATACGTTTTTGAATTCCTTGCTGCCGACTCCTCAAGCGTCTCAAGATACGGAGTTGCTTCAGCAAATTGGTTTTATTCCTGGATTACGTGAAATTCTCATGGTGCGGCAAGTTCATGCACTCGAACATGCAACCGTTTGGATTTTGAGTGGATTGCCCGATCGTAGAATTGCGCCACCGGACTGGACAGACAACAGTGGGTTAGGTGGACTCTCGACTGAGCAGGGCTTTTATCTTTATGGACAAGCAAATACGACTGAAATCAAACGTGCAGTGAATCAAGCACTAGAGCGAATCACAAGCGGAGAATGGCATTTAGCGGTTCATCCTCGGTGTGGGACAAATCTTTCAGTGGGAATGCTGCTGACGGCATCGATCGCTTTCGGAATCCATTTGATTTTGCCGCGAAACCCGATCGAGCAATTGGTTGGATTGGGAGTCGCAGCAACGACCGCTTCACAGCTTGCCCCCGAATTCGGACGATTTGCACAGCAATATATCACGACTTCGATTCCATTTAATCTCAGAGTGCGAGATGTCTCGATCGTGCAAGATTCCTGGGGTCGTCCCGCTCATTTTATTCAAACCGAATGGATCGATTAGCTTCCAGCAATCATTCCAGCGAGTAAGAGAAATCCGATCCAGACATTTTGCTTGAAACTGAATGCGTAAAAAGGATGGGGAATTGAGGGTTGAGCGAGTTTGTAAGATTGCCATGCCCAGACGATCGCACTAATTGCCAACGCGCCCCAGTACCAGACATTCAACTGCATCACAATTCCGAGCTTTGCCAGAATGATGACGGTTCCGACGTAAAAGGCAGCGATCGCACAAGGCGCGTATCGTCCAAAAAACAAAGCGCTCGATTTCACTCCGATGCGTTTATCATCTTCGCGATCGGACATCGCATACACTGTGTCAAATCCCAATGTCCAAAGTACTGTTGCGCCCCAAAGTAGCCACATCGCTTGAGGGAGACAAGATGCGTTTGGAGTCGTGCTACAACTTACGGCACTCCAGCTAATGAGAACGGCAAAACCCCAAGCGATCGACAAAACCAATTGCGGCACAGGAAAAACTCGTTTCGCAGCGGGATACAGCAGAATGACGGGAACGGCTGCGACACAAAGCCAAAATGTTAACGGATTGAGAAATAGCGCTAACCCTGCCGCACAGAGGAGCGAAACGATTCCCACCACGATTCCAACTTTGACCGAAAGCGCTCTGGATGCCAAAGGACGATCGCGGGTTCGTTCCACATGCGGATCAATGTTGCGATCCCATAAATCATTTGCCACGCAGCCTGCCGCACTCGTCGCCAACGTGCCTAAAATAATGATGACCACCAGTAACCAAGGCGGCGTTCCTCCTGATGCTAGGAACACAGCCCAAAGTGCTGGAATCATCAAAATGAGTCGTCCTTCGGGTTTATGCCAGCGCAATAATCGCGCAATGATGAGCCATGTCGGTTCTGAAGAGGGGTTCGGCTGAGTCCACATATCCAATCGATCGCAAGTCTATAAAAAGAACTTAGCGTCTTTCTTGCTCAAAAATCCGCCGAATTGCTCAGGAATTGCGGTAGAACCTTAATTTAGAACCTATCTTGTTATCGCTGATCACGGTTTTTCACCTCTGGTGTTCCCCGCCCGCTCGTAGATCTTCTTGATTACAGTACGTCTCATGGTCAATTCTCTTTCCAAACCCCCTGAAGAAAGCCCGGTGATGCTTCCAACCGTTCCCGACAACCGCGATCGCATTCTCGCCGCGATCGATGTGGGAACGAATTCGATTCACATGGTGATTGCCCGCATTCAGCCTCAGATTCCCGCCTTTACGATCGTCGGACGCGAAAAGGCGACAGTGCGATTAGGTGATTTTTGTAAGAAGACGGGCGAATTGTCCGCTGAAGCGATGGATCGAGCGATGGTGGCGCTAAGGCGATGTCAAGAAGTCGCGAAAAGCGTCAATGCAGAGCAAACGATCGCAGTCGCGACGAGTGCCGTTCGAGAAGCTCCCAATGGACAAGCATTTTTACAGCGAATCGAAGATGAATTGGGGCTGTGGGTGAATTTGATCTCTGGAGCCGAAGAAGCACGACGGATTTATCTGGGTGTGCTGTCAGGGATGAATTTCAATAATCAGCCACATGTGATCGTCGATATTGGCGGCGGTTCGACTGAGTTGATTTTGGGAGATGGGCATGAACCGAGAACGCTCAGTAGTACAAAAGTGGGAGCCGTACGGCTAACCGCAGAACATGTGACGACTGATCCGATTAGTTCAAGCGAATATAGTGAGCTTCAGGTTTATATTCGGGGGATGTTAGAGCGATCGATTGAAGATCTTCAGGCGCATTTGAAACCGGGAGAACGTCCGCGTTTGGTGGGGACATCAGGCACGATCGAAACTTTAGTTGCTCTGAATGCGCGCGAAAAATTGGGAACGGTTCCGGCTCCGCTGAATGGCTGTGAATTGTCGCTGAAAGATCTGAAAGACTGGGTGAATCGTCTGCGGAAGATGAATCTGGCAGAGCGGTTAGCGGTTCCTGGATTATCTGAGCGACGAGCGGAAATTATTTTGTCGGGTGCGTTGATTTTGCAGGAAGTGATGACGCAGTTGAAAGCGGAATCGATCGTGATTTGTGAGCGATCGCTGCGCGAAGGTGTGATCGTCGATTGGATGGTCGCACATGGACTGATCGAAAATCGATTGCGCTATCAAGGATCAGTTCGGGAACGCAGTGTGATCAAGACGGCTCAGAAATATCAGGTCAATCTAGAGCACAGTCAACGAGTGGCAGAATTTGCGCTGAGTTTGTTTGATCAGACTCACGGCAAATTACATGCTTGGGGCGATGAGGAGCGGGTGTTGCTGTGGGCGGCGGCAATTTTGCACAACTCTGGGCATCATGTGGGACATTCTTCGCATCACAAGCATTCTTACTACCTGATTCGACATGCGGAATTGCTGGGATTCACTGAGATGGAGATTGAAACGATCGCGAATCTGGCTCGCTATCACCGGAAGAATCCGCCGAAGAAACGGCATGAGACTTACCGCAATTTAACCAGTAAGCGGCATCGTCGAGTGGTGGAGGAATTGTATCCGTTGTTGAGATTAGCGGTGGCGCTCGATCGTCGTCAGATTGGGGCAGTTGGCTCGATCACCTGTCAATTCAATTTAGATCCGCGAGAAATGCGATTGTTGCTTAGACCCACACAGCCGAATGATCCTTGTGAGTTAGAGCTTTGGAGCTTGGAAGTGAAGAAGGAGAGCTTTGAATCAGGATATGGCATGAAGCTTACACCGATACTAATTTAGAGACGCATGAGCGCTACTCTCGCTTAAATCCCTCTCGCTAGGGAGACACACGACCATTCATCGACTAAACCTACCGGACGTGTGAGCAGGTTACTGAAAGGACTACTCGACTGAAGGACAGTTTGAAGCTAAAGGCTGATCCAGTGACCAGATGGGTAACTGTGCAACTTGCCTGATCGTTTGCTCAACATAAGGCTTTCCATTCGGTGCTTTATCAGTTCCAAAGTAGCCTTGATCACCGCTATGTTCATGTGAACCGCTGCTACAAACGGTGAATTGCCCTTGTCGATTCGCTTGATTGATCGGAGAGCTAACACTCCAATTCCAGCGTGAGGGAAAGACTGCATAAGCGAGAGTCGGAACCCAATCTTTCTCACCCTGGAAGTGATAGATATGTTGAACATGTTTAAATCCAGTGTTGCCATCGAATGCACCCCCGATCGAGATTAACGTGATGCGTGCATTTAACCACTCATTTAAGTAAGCCGTTGATCCTAATGCAACTTGAGTGCCGCCACTGGTACTCATTAAAATTAAGTTGATCGGTCGTTTAGAACGCGAAATTGGATGGGCTGCATTCATGCGTTCAACAATAGTGTTAGCAATTCCCATACTGTAAACGGGACTGTAGCGATAATCAGACGCGATCGCAAATCGCCACAGATTCCGAAGCTGAATTAACACTGCCCCAATCCATTCATCACTGTTCTTGGCTTCTTCCCACAAAGGCGCTAGTAATCGCTGACCTCCCAAATCTCGATTCGCGATCGAATAGGGAAACACATCGCGTACAGCCACACAATTCGGATGTTTTTTAGCGAGTTGATCAATAAAATACTTTTCCCCTGGTGCCATCTCATCGGGCGAAAAATTTCCTACTCCAGGCAGAAAGACAATATAACAGTCGATTTCTTTAGCGGAACTATTTCCGGGCAATCTTGGAACTGGATTCGGCTCTTCTTTGAGCAATCCTAGCTCTTCACCACTGTGATTCAGCCACCAAACGATCGTAGTAATCGGTGCAAAAATTCCCCAGAGCAGCAAGAATCCCCCCATCGCAAAAATCAGCTTAGAGGTTGTACCACCCAACTCCTGAATCGTACTTCTGAGCCATTTCATCATGATCGAATCGCTGGTAGTGTTTGACTAATTTCTCAAACTGACTCGATCGACATCACTCTCAAAAGATAGAACTATGGCTGGAATTTGGCAAACCATTCGGGATGCACTGACGTTAAACGGACAATTCTATGAAAATGCTCAGAATACGCCAAAAACACAAGGGTTAGCTTTCTCGATCGTGCTTCTTGCCGCGTTTTCTCGCGCGATTGGTAGTGTGGTGATTTTGCTGTTAACGCGAACGACGCTGATTGCTGCTGTACTGGCGATATTGCTTGATCTTCTGAGCGTAGTCGTGAGCTACTATATTTGGACTTTTACGATTTGGGGAATCGGGCGGTGGATGAAGAGAGATGCACCGAGCTACCCAGCGCTATTAGGTCCGATCGGATTTGCTTATGCGCCACAGATTCTCAATTTTCTGACTGTGATTCCGTTATTAGGAAGAGCGATCGAGCTAATACTGTCAGGCTGGACATTGTTGGCTGTGATCGTGGCAGTCCGTCAAGGCTTAGATATCAGCACTCGTCGGGCTGCCCTCATTTGTTTATTATGGTTCCCGTTTATTCAGATTGTGACGGGAGTTACTCAAGCGGCACAACAGTTATTGGATTAGAACTGCTTGAGGAATCTCAAATCACTGTTGTACAGCCGTCGAATATCATCAATCTGATGGAGCACCATTGCTAATCGTTCGACTCCAAATCCCGCTGCAAATCCGGTATAGACTTCTGGATCGTATCCGACTGCTTTGAGAACATTCGGATCGACCATTCCACAGCCAAGAATTTCCAGCCAGCGCCCTTTCCACTTCACATCCACTTCCGCAGAAGGTTCTGTGAACGGGAAGAAACTCGGACGGAATCGAATTTCAACTTCACCGAAAAGTTCTTGTAAGAACACTTTGATCGTGCCCTTGAGATCCGTAAACGTCAGACCTTCATCGATCGCTAAAATTTCAATCTGATGAAACACAGCCGAGTGAGTGGCATCCACTGTATCGCGTCTGTAGGTCTTTCCGGGAACTGCGACCCGAATTGGCGGATCATTCGCTTCCATGTAGCGGATTTGCACCGGAGAAGTATGCGTTCTCAATAAGTTACCGTCTGGAAGGTAAAGCGTATCCTGCATATCTCGCGCAGGGTGATCCGGCAAGAAGTTCAACGCCTCGAAATTATAGTAATCGGTTTCCATTTCGGGACCTTCTGCCACCGTGTAACCGAGTCCGACAAAAATATCGAGGACTTGATCGATCGTGCTATTCAAAGGATGCAATCGTCCTTGAGGGCGCATCACACCAGGCATCGTCACATCAATCGTTTCTGCTTCGAGTTGAGCCGCGATCGCTGCCGTCTGAAGTGCCGCTTTTTTCTGATCTAGATCTACCTGAATCGCTTCTTTTACCTCATTGGCGCGTGCCCCGATGCGCGGACGTTCCGCTGGATCGAGTTTGCCCATTCCGCCCAACACTTGCGGAATCGGACCTTTTTTACCGAGATACTTGACCCGCAATTGTTCAAGCTGATCGAGCGTGGTGGTTTCGGCGATCGCATGTTTCGCGTCTTGCCGAATGGCATCTAATTGAGATTCAAGTTCGTTCGGTTGAGCCGCCATAATGAGTGTCGTGTAAGTCCTAATTCGCGTCACAATGAACTGCGAACTTGTTTATTGTAGTGGATATGCGACTCCTGGTCAGTAACGATGATGGTGTTTACGCTCTGGGGATTCGGACGCTTGCGAATACTCTGGCTGAGGCGGGACACGAAGTAACAGTGGTGTGCCCCGATCGAGAACGATCTGCCACAGGACACGGTTTAACACTGCATGATCCGATCCGCGTGGTGCAGATGGATCATATTTTTCATCCAAAGGTGAAAGCTTGGGCGTGTTCGGGCACTCCGTCGGATTGTGTCAAGTTAGCACTTTGGGCATTGCTGGAAGAAAAACCCGATTTTGTACTGTCTGGAATCAATCACGGCTCTAATCTCGGAACGGATGTGCTTTACTCTGGAACGGTTTCCGCTGCGATGGAAGGCGTAATCGAAGGAATTCCAAGCATTGCATTTAGTCTCACCAGCTTTGAATCGAAAGAGTTTCAACCTGCGGCAGATTTTGCTTGTACGCTGGTTCAACAGTTAGAAAAAGATCCGCTGTCAGAATTAATGCTATTGAATGTGAACGTGCCTGCGATCGAACGGGATCAGATTCGAGGTGCGATCGTCACTCGTCAAGGCGTTCGCCGCTATACCGATGTGTTTGAAAAGCGCGTTGATCCAAGAGGCAAAATCTACTATTGGCTATCGGGTGAACTGCTCGAAGATGTGGAAGACCCTGATATTCCGAATGATGTCCCCACGGATGTTGAGGCGATTCGCGATCGCTATATCACCGTAACTCCATTGCATTACAATCTGACTTCGCCACTGGGATTAAAACTGATGCAGCATCGGAAGTTAGAGATTTGACCAAAGAATTAGGACTTTGGACGCTCGCACGTCAGCATCATTTGACGAATTGTGTCTCGACCAGGATAAGGTTGAGTCGCTGGCAAAGCTCCGTAAAACTCACTGAGACGCTTCTTCTGCCTTGTCGTCGGCTTGAATTTGGCAATGAATTCAGCGACTTCGGCAAGCTGGTTTTCGTCCAATTGGGAGAGGTCTTGATTAATCTGTTCAAGAATGCTCATGAATTCTGCTCTCTTTTTTCCTCATTTTACGTCTTCAATGTTTAAGCATTGATATTGAATCTGATCGACCTGTATCAGAGATCGCGTTTGTTGTTGAACACGATCGCTCAACTGAGAATTACCAAATCATTCACGGGCATACTACACGCAACTTTCATTCACCAAAAACAGATGGTACAAGTTGCGGTTTTTCTGCTGGCTGTGATCGTGATCGGTGCGATCGCGATTGCAATTACGATTTGGGTTCTCTACAACGGACTGGTTGCGAAAAAGAACGATGTAGATCGATCGTTTTCCAGCATTGATGTGATTCTGAAAAAACGAATCGATTTGATTCCGAATTTGGTTGCGTCAGTTCAGAACTACATGAAGTTCGAGCAGCAAACGTTAACCGAAGTGACAAGACTGCGATCGCAAGTGATGACAGGCGGAACGACGCGCAATCAGCGGATTGATTTAGAAAATCAAATTTCTCGATCGCTTGGTAACATTCTGGCACTGGCTGAGAACTATCCCGAACTGAAGTCGAATACTCAATTCGTTCAACTGCAAGCCACAATCTACGAAATCGAGGAGCAAATCTCGGCAGCGAGACGGTTTTATAACTCTGCTGTGACTGAGTATAACAATGCGATCGAGATGTTTCCGAGCAATCTAATCGCGTCACAAATGAATTATCAGCCGCGACGCTTGTTTGAGGCAACGGAACAAGAGCGGCAAAACATCGATATGAATGTTTTATTTAATTAAATTTGTATGAAAAGCAATAATTTTTCGACAAAAATAATCTGAATAAAATGAAGCCTCAAAAGAAAGAAAACTATCATTCACCGAAGCGATCGTTAGAAGAATTCAAAAGCTTCTGTCGTCAAAACTTGATGGCTGATTTGCGAGAGATTGAAATTACAAGAAAAAAGGTATTGCGATCCATAGAGATTGTCACACTTGTATCAGTAATTGCAATTGGATTAGCTGTAAGATTTATGCTCACAGTTCCGAGTAGTCAGACAATCTTGGTTTCCCTTTCAATAGTTGGAATAACACCTCTTCTGTGGGTTGCCTTCTACACTTCTGCGACTGAAACTTATGGACAAGGGTTTCAACGTAATGTCATTGAGAAGATAGTCAGATTTCTCGATCCAGAACGCAATCTTACTTACTCTAGAACGGGCGATCCTGCTGTCGTTCTATCTGCTCTTCAAAAGAGCCAATTGTTTAAGGGAACTAATCAATCTCTTCGTCTAAAACAAGATCGCCGTACTGTCGAAGCAATCGGCGGTTTGGATGTCTTTCCCATACCTCAAATAACTAAGTCGATCGACGGAATCAAGCAAGTAATTGATCTTCAGCAAGATCACTGTATTAATGGCAAGATTGGAGAAACAAACGTATTCTTCTCAGAATTGAATGTTCAAAGAGAGGCTTCTCACATTTGGACATCCAACATATTTGAATTGATATACGATTTTTCTCGATACGGTGGATCGGGAGTAGCGATTACAGCGCTCGTTCTTCTACTTGCATTTGTGTCACGCGGCTTGCCCTATTGCCTTTATCGAATTGCCGCAGGACAACGTATTAACTTTGAACATTTTCGTAATGAGATCATCCTGAATACTGCATCATATGAGCAAATCTTCAAAGGAATCTTCTTCATTTCAGACTTCAGTAAGACGTTTCGAGGAAAAACCGTTATTCTTCCAAACAAGCTGAGATCAAAAGTGAAGTTTCTGAATCAGCATCGCGGTCAATCTGTCAAACTTGAAGATCCTGAATTCAATAAATTCTTCTCGGTTTACAGCAATGACCAAATTGGTGCAAGATACGTTCTTTCTACTTCTGTAATGCAGCGAATTGTTGACTTTCGGAAAAAGGCGAATCGTGATTTATTCATCGCCTTAGTCGATAGTCAACTGTATATTGCTGTTCCTTCTGAGGAAGATTTATTTGAGCCGCGATTGTTCAAAACAATGCTGAGCTTTAACCCGATGCGAGAATATTTTGAAATTCTGCAATTGATGATGTCGATCGTTGAAGATCTCAACCTCAATCAACGCATTTGGAAAATTTAAGAGGGCATTCCAAAGGTTATCGTTTATCCCGCTGACCCGCCCGGAAATGAATCTCCGGGCGGGATAACAACGCAGCGAACTCAATTCCCATATCTTTAAAGCATTCTCTAACCAAGCTGAAGGACACCAGGTTCAGGAATCGGCTGTCCTTCAGCCTGCCAAGCTTCTAAGTACATTTCGATCACGTCTTCACCTCGATCGATTGCTTCAGAGCGAGTCTTCCCATACGTGCAAGGCATCATCACTCGATCGACAAACTCTGGAATCGTCACTAAGAAAAGCTGATCCTCTTCTGACCATTGAACGACCATGCTGTATCGATTCATGAATCTAAACTCTCGCCGGATCGCTAAATCGAATCTTGAGATAATCCTCTTCCATCTTCGCGCCACTCGGCTGTAATGCGGCTAGTGCTTGCGGCAGAACCAAATTGCGGCGATGATTTCCAATTCGGACATTTAATTCATCGCCCGTTTTGCTCAGTTCGATTTGAGTCTTCTCGATTCCGGGTAGATATAACTCTAAGCTGTACTGGTTCTGCTCTTGAACCACGCGCAAAGTCGTCTCTTTGTAATAGACCTGTGATGGATCTTCGCCGTCTGCATAGAGCGTTTCTTTTAAGCGATCGAGCGCTTCCAATCCGCACATTTCCTGTGAATACAACGGAACTTCTTTAATCGGCAACGGCGAGAAGTTATCGTGAATTTCCGTCCGGTATTGCCGCTGATTCTCCTTCCACTGTTGGAAAAATGGATCAGAAACCGATTCAGGAATAATTCGATTTGCTACAACTAAATCGGTCGCCACATTGTACAAACTCAAATACGCATGGGCGCGGAGTGATTCTTTAATCACCATCTTTTCAGGATTCATCACCAACCGTACCGTTGTTTGAGTCGGATCAGTCAAGACTTTTTCGAGCGCTTCAATTTGTTCGTAAAACTCGTAAGGCGCGTCCATCACTTCTTTGTCTGGAAGTGAAAAACCAGCGATCGGGCGAAAGATCGGTTCAACCAAGGGACGCAATGCAACAGAAATTCCCTGAAACGGCTTATAGAATTTCCGCATATACCAGCCACCAACTTCCGGCAAACTCAGCAAGCGCAACGCCGTTCCAGTCGGAGCCGAATCGATAATCAACACATCAAATTCGCCTTCATCATAGTGTCGCTTCATCCGCACCAATCCGAAGATCTCATCCATTCCCGGCAAAATCGCCAATTCTTCTGCCTGAACGCCTTCTAATCCTCTTGCCTGTAAAACTTGGGTAATGTAACGCTTCACCGCTCCCCAGTTACCCTCAAGTTCCATCAGGGCATCGAGTTCAGCCCCCCAAAGATTCGGGCGAACCTGTTTCGGCTCGTGTCCCAATTCGAGATCAAAACTATCAGCAAGCGAGTGGGCTGGATCAGTACTTAACACCAGCGTTCGATATCCTAATTCAGCACAGCGGAGTCCGGTTGCAGCCGCCACCGAAGTTTTACCTACGCCGCCTTTTCCCGTCATCAGAATTACGCGCATGGTGATTCGAGTCCTACCTGAGAATTGCTTTACATTCGTTAACTTAATTCTAGCGTTTTTAGTCATTAAAAACCCCCGAATCGTTGACAGATTCGAGGGTCACACCAAGGCAGTTCTTTGAGGGTAGGCGTTAAAGTTCCCGCAAATTCCTATGTCCGTAATTATACAGTACTTTCTGTGGATTTACGGAATCTACACATTAAACCGGAACAGCAACACATCGCCATCTTGCACAACGTATTCTTTTCCTTCACTCCGAACCAGTCCCTTTTCTTTCGCTGCGCCCATCGATCCGTGTTCAACAAGATCCTTATACGCAACGGTTTCTGCCCGAATAAAGCCCCGCTCAAAGTCGGTATGAATGACTCCTGCGGCTTGAGGTGCAAGGCTTCCAATTTTGATCGTCCATGCACGAGTCTCTTTCGGTCCAGTTGTGAAATAAGTTTGCAGCCCCAAAAGACTATACGTAGCGCGAATCAGTGATCGTAATCCGCCTTCTTCCACACCCAGAGATTCGAGAAAATCAGCTCGGTCTTCTTCCGGTAATTCCACGAGTTCGGATTCTACTTGTGCGGAAATCACGACAACTTGAGCATCTTCCTGTGCTGCGACCGATCGAACTTGTTCAACCCATTCGTTGCCAGTCGCTAAATCTTCTTCGGAAACGTTACAGGCATAAATCACAGGCTTGCGAGAAAGTAAGCCCAGAGTCTTGATTAAGGCTTCATCTTCTTCGCTTAGTTGAACTTGACGCGCAGATTTTCCTTCATTCAGTGCACTACTGAGGCGCTCTAGAACTTCCACTTCTTGCTGAGCTTCTTTGTTCGATCGAGCTTGTTTCCGAACGCGCTCTAATCGTCGATCGATTTGATCCAAATCCGCCAATCCCAATTCTAGATTGATCACTTCGATATCGCGCACCGGATCGACCGATCCCGCGACGTGAATAATATCGTCGTTCTCAAAGCAGCGGACGACATGCACGATCGCATCGACTTCTCGAATATTTGCCAAAAACTTGTTCCCCAAGCCTTCCCCTTGAGAGGCTCCCTTCACCAAACCTGCAATATCGACGAATTCGACTCGTGCGGGAATCGTTTCAACGGACTTCGAGATTCCAGTCAGCACATTCAAGCGATCGTCAGGGACTGCGACCGTTCCCACATTTGGCTCGATCGTACAAAAGGGATAGTTGGCGGCTTGGGCTTTCGCATTGGCGACGACCGCATTAAATAAAGTGGATTTTCCAACGTTGGGCAAGCCAACAATCCCGGCTCTTAGCATGATTCAGTGTTGAGATAATTAGGACGGAGAAGGAACAGGTTCGCTTGGCTCCGACTCGGCATCAGGAACAGGGGGAATCGGTTCTTGAGGCAAATCGGGAGCAGGCGTTGGAATCGGACTCGGTTCAGGAGTCGGATTCGGTAACGGCGACGGGAGCGGATTCGGTGGCGAATAAACCATAGAACATCCTAACGATAATTTGGCTCCCCTAACCTAGAAAATAGTGAATCGCGATACATCCGTCACAAGGAAAGGTTTATGCAAGCGAACGATCGATTTCCGCTACTCGAAATGCTGGCAAGTTGTGCCCAAAGCCAGAATGCAGCATTTCACACGCCTGGACATAAACGCGGTCAAGGAAGTTTTGCGGCATTTCGGGAATTGATTGGAGATCGAGCACTTCGAGCCGATTTACCCGAACTGCCCGAACTCGATAATTTATTTGCGCCGCAAGGTGCGATCGACGAAGCGCAAAAATTAGCCGCAGAAACCTTCGGAGCCGAGCAAACCTGGTTTCTCGTGAATGGCTCTACCTGCGGAATTATCGCGGCAATCCTCGCTACTTGCAATCCAGGTGACAAGATTCTCCTACCTCGAAACGTTCACCAATCCGCGATTTCTGGATTAATTCTATCGGGAGCAGTTCCAGTATTTTTGCCGCCTGAATATGATCCGATCCTCGATATTGCTCACTCTGCCACGCCCGAAACGGTTAAGACTGCATTAGAACAACATCCCGATGCTAAAGCCGTTTTAGTGATTCATCCGACTTATTACGGGGTTTGTGGGGATTTAAGCGCGATCGCGAATCTGACTCACACCGCAGGAATTCCACTATTAGTCGATGAAGCTCACGGCGCACACTTCGCTTTTCATCCCGATTTTCCAATTTCCGCACTCTCCACAGGTGCAGATTTGACAGTGCAATCGACGCATAAAACGTTATCCGCACTCACACAAGCATCAATGCTGCACGTTCAAGGGTCGCGGATTGATCGCGATCGCATTTCTCGCGCTCTTCAACTCGTGCAATCGACTAGCCCAAATTATCTCCTGCTTGCGTCGCTCGATGCTGCCCGCGCACAGATGGCAACTCAGGGTAAAGAATTGATGAGTCGATCGCTAGAACTTGCCAATCGAGCAAGATCAAACTTGAAATCGATTCTAGAATTCGTGCCTTCTCCGGGCTGTTTCGCGGTTGATCGCACTCGTGTCACAATCACGGTCTCTCATCTCGGTTTAGATGGCTTCGCTGCCGATGAATTATTGCAATCGTATGGAGTAACAGCGGAATTTCCATCACTTCAGCACCTAACATTTATCGTGAGTTTAGGAAATACAGAGGCGGACATTGATCGATTAATCGAAGCCTGCGGTCGTCTTCCCATCGGTGAGCCAACGTCGCTAATCCCAGCAAACATCGAGCATTCTTTCTCAGTTCCGCCGCTTTCTCCGCGTGAAGCCTTTTTTGCTGCGTCTCGATCGGTTTCATTAGAGAGCGCGATCGACCAAATTAGCGCAGAACTCGTTTGCCCATATCCGCCGGGAATTCCGGTTTTGATTCCCGGTGAGAGAATTACGAAAAGTGCGATCGCTCAACTCCAATCAGTGCTACAAGTAGGCGGATTCATTAGCGGCTGTAGCGATCCAACGTTGAACCGATTAAAAGTCGTTTCCTGAACCACAATAGAAGGAAGCCCCTGTTCCGCGCGAATTGCTATGCCTTCTCCTCTCTGGTCGTATGTCACCCCTGGAATTCCCGATGAACTATTCGAGAATTTGCCAGGAATTCCAATGAGCCAGCGTGAAATTCGGCTGTTATTGCTCTGTCAACTGCGGCTGAAATCGAACTCGGTGCTGTGGGACATTGGCGCCGGAACCGGAACAATTCCCGTCGAAGCGGGATTGCTTTGCCCTCAAGGGAAAATTGTGGCGATCGAACGAGATGAAGAAGTCGCTGCCCTCATTCAGCAAAACTGCGATCGCTTCGGAGTCAAAAACGTTGAAATCATTGAAGGGAGCGCTCCGGAGTGTTTAAAAAATCTTAAGCCGATGCCCGATCGCGTTTGTATCGAAGGCGGTCGATCGATTAAAGAAATTCTTGCGGAAGTTTGGCGACATCTCAAACCTCAAGGTCGAATCGTCGTCACTGCGGCAAACTTAGAGAATCTGTACAAAATTTCTGAAAGTTTCGCTGAGCTTCATGCTCGAAATATTGAAGTCGTACAATCTGCGATTAATCGCCTCGAAACCCGTGGCACGAGTCAATCCTTTGTCTCAGTCGATCCGATCTTTGTACTCAGTGGTGAAAAGCTGGAGTGAAAATTCATGCGCGACTCTGATAGAGTGATCGAAATGACGCTTAACCTTCTTAACCTGAATCTAACTTTGAGCAGGCTCCACTTGATGATCAGTTGAGAGGGCAGTTAGACCAAGTTTCTTGTTATGAACGCTGAAAACTCTATGCCTTGGTCTCGGATTCTCAGTGGCTTTGTCGCGATCGCGGTCGCTCTCGTAATGTTCTTACTGGGCGGCTGGTACTTTACTGCCTTTTTTGCGGTCATTATTTATCTCGGACAGCTAGAATATTTCGAGCTTGTTCGTGCTAAAGGAATCGCACCAGCGGTTAAAACGACGCTCGTTGTGACGCAAATTCTTCTCTTCGTCTCAAATCTCAATCCCGATCTCGCCGATGCGATTTTTCCGGTGGCTGGAACGCTAATCTGCTTTTATCTGCTATTTCAGCCAAAATTCGCCACGATCGCGGATATTTCCGCCTCAATCATGGGACTGTTCTATGTGGGATATTTGCCGAGCTTCTGGATCAGATTGCGATCGCTCGGACAAGCCGACCTGAGCAATCTTCCACTTGATGGTTTCTGGCTTACCTCATGGCAAAGTTTAGAAGCGCTTCCCCAAGGCTTGACTCATACCCTATTAGCATTTGTGTGTATGTGGGCAGCCGATATTGGTGCTTACACGGTCGGACGTTGGATCGGTCGAACTCGCCTTTCTGACATCAGCCCTAAAAAGACCGTCGAAGGTGCAGTGTTTGGCGTATCAGCGAGTGTCGCGGTTGCAGTCGTGGGTTCTTGGTATCTCGGTTGGTCAGGATGGCCCATCAGTGGAGTTTCGCTCGGTCTCTTAATCGGAATTGCCAGCCTGCTCGGAGATTTAACCGAATCGATGATGAAGCGGGACGCGGGTGTAAAAGATTCTGGACAATTAATTCCGGGACACGGTGGCATTCTCGATCGTGCGGATAGTTATGTCTTTACTGCACCACTGGTGTACTACTTTGTGACTTTAGTTCTACCGCTGCTACCTCATTCCGGTTGAATTGCGACATTTCACCGAAGAATTCAATCTCGATTTGTCCCAGACTAATCCGATCGCCCGAATGCAGCCGAGAAATTTCTCGCACTCGTCGCTCATTAATAAACGACCCGTTATAGCTGTTCAAGTCCACTAGATAGAACTCACCTGGCTCTAAGAGTTGCACCGCAGCGTGATATCGCGAGACACACTGATCAGCCAGCACGATGTCACAATCTTTACTGCGTCCAATTCGCCAATTTTGCCGATCGTTGAGCCAGAAATGGATAGACCCTTCTGGAGCATGAATCAGTAAGTGCGGACGACAATCGATCGCGGTTTCAATCTCGCTGTCGTTCGGCTCTTCTGGGATGCGCTGTGAGAGCAATTCTCTCGATCGTAGTGCCGCAAATTGAACGTAAGATTTCCAAGGGATCATGGCAGGTGCAGAAGGATGAGGAGTCACGAAACAAGAAAGTTCCAACGGGCAGAGGGATGATTTGGGACGGTTGGGGGCGCTTCAGACTGTGGAGGCTCAGGAGGTTCTGAAGGAGGTTCTGGAACGAGTTGCCGAACGAATTGTGCAAGCGCTTTCGGATCGATCGGTTTTGCGAGAAAGAAAGCGGCTCCTTGTTTTAGCGCCCAAAAACGATCGATATCGGTCGATTTGCTCGAACACATGATGATCGGAATTTTTGCCGTTGCTGGAGCAGATTTAAGATCGCGACAAAGCTGGAATCCGGTATCGTCGGGCAGCAGAATATCGAGCACGATCGCGACAGGCAATTCTTCTCGAATGGCAGTTCTCGCCGCTGTGCTACTCGTCACGAATTTGAGCCGCCAGCGGTAAGGAGATAGCGCCATGCGAACTCGTTCTGCATCCGTTTGGGTGTCTTCTACGACCAGAATCGTCGCCATTTTTTAGCCGAGGTACTTTATCTCGGTAGTGTACCTATCTCAGGTTTAATTCTCCCGTCAGGATTGCCAAAAATTTAGGGAAGATTTGTCGAATTGCGCTGACTCCAAAAGATTTCGTGTTTGATGATCGATGGTGAATTGAACTGGGTAGCCTATCTAGATCTCAAGCAGGTAAGACAATCAGTTTTCCTTGACAGGTGACTTTTTCAGGATCGATCGCTAATTCGTGAATTTCCGTCTCGTCTCCTAAATTAAAGGTGTAGCCATCGAGATCAGACAGCGGTAGTCCTCTTTTCGCTGTGGCATGAGGCAACCATTGAGGATTGACTAATTTGAGCAGATTCGGGGCAGCGAGATCAAATCCAGTCCGAATCGCGATCGGCGTTTCATTGCCACTGTCTGAAACGAGAGTCGCTCCTAAAACAACTTGCTGCGATCGCAGTTGAATTGTGAGATTTTGCAAATTGAGGTCGCGCTCCCCAACGATCCCCGCCGTTCCAGAACGTAACAGCGTTTGAAGAAATTCCGTGACTCCAGCTTTCAACAAAGGTGCTTTGAGCGAGGTATTTAAGTCAGCTTCCTCTAACAATACTGATCCCTGAATCCGAATCGGTTCAAGCAGACGAAGCGGTTTGCCTCGAACAATCTGACCTGCATTCACTCGGATATTTTGCCCGGTGAGTTGAATTTGATTTAGGGCTAACCCTTGATAAATCGCATTTCTAGCTGAGATTACAATCTGTTGAATGTAACCGGACAGAATTTGGCGATCGCCTGCCATGATTTCGACTTGCAATTCCTCCACTTGTTCGACCTGGGATCGCAACCACAGACGGACAGCAGGCGCGAGTGCTTTACTAATGAGTCGGCTTCTTTTGCCCGTCGATTCTTCTGATTCGGGAATTTCGCGATCGCTCAAAGTCATACGTCGTTTGTGAAGAACAGTTTACAGCAGTGTACAGGAAACCTAGAGCTTCTCCTAATGTCAGGAAGTTTTGATAAAAGGGTTTCAAATTGATCCCACACGCTGATCCCAATTCGCTAAAATTGTTATGAGATCATGACACAATGATCCCTGAATTGCCTGAAAAATCGTAAAACTTTGATCAATCAAGCGTTTTGACCCCTTGATCGATTTAAGAGTTTCCTGCACGATATGAAGCATCTTGCGATCCCCAAACTTCAGAAAATTCTGAACTCGGTGATCCCCTGACCGCGAAGCAGCGATGCCTTTGGCACACGCAAGCGTGATCGACAAAGATGCTGACCGATTGAGAACGGACACACAAATCACGGAGAAGTGATATGGCTACAGAACGTCCCCCTCTCACTGAAATGACGCTGCGACAACTACGTCGAGTTGCCAGCGAATATGGCGTATCTCGTTACAGCCGGATGCGGAAAGACCAACTGCTCGCATCGATTCAGGAGATTGAACGGACTCGATTTTCCTCAACCCCAACCCCGACCCGTACCTTAGAGGCACAAGAAGCTGTGGAAGCAACCAAATTCGACGTTGGACAAGATGATCCTCAATTAGCCCCTGTGAGCGAAAACGTATTGGCGACCGTGGATGCGGATTTGATCGACCTCCCGGAAGGATACGGAGAAAGCCGCATTGTCCTGATGCCGCGCGATCCCCAATGGGCGTACACGTATTGGGATATCCCGAACGAACACAAGCAAGCGTTACGGAGTCAAGGCGGGCAGCAGTTGGCGTTGCGCTTGTATGACGTGACAGATATTAACTTTGAATCCCAAGCACCGCACAGTGTCCAGGAATATCCCTGTGATGAGATGGCGCGGGAATGGTACTTGCCTGTTCCAGTGAGCGATCGTGATTATGCGATCGAGGTGGGCTACCGAGCAGCGGATGGTCGCTGGTTAGTTTTGGCGAAGTCGGCTCCGGTGCGCGTTCCTCCGGTTTATCCCTCGGACTGGATTGAAGACCATTTCATCACTTTGGCTTGGGATGAAGACCTGCGTGGTAAGACCTTCGCTGAACTGGTTCCGCCAAGCCGCAAAGCTGCAATGGGTGTCGGTGCAGGTCTCCAAGGTGGAAATGCCATTTACGACGAAATCTTTGGCATGGCGCAAACCACTGAGGCAATGCGAATTGCGGGATCGCTTTATGGTTCGATGCAACATTCCGCCGCAGCACCTCATCTGGAAACGATTAGCTCGTACGTGTTCCCGTCGGGTGTGGGCATGTGGGCAGTTCCAACCGTTTCCGGTCTCACGATGTCGGGGGTTGGCTTCTCGGCTTCTGCGCCTCCGATTCGTCCGCGTAAGTTCTGGTTGATTGCAGATGCGGAACTGATTGTTTACGGTGCGACCGAGCCAGATGCAACGGTGACGATCGGCGGTCGTCCGATCAAGCTCAATCCGGATGGAACCTTCCGCTTCCAGATGTCGTTCCAGGATGGCTTGATTGACTTCCCGATTATGGCAGTGGCGGCAGACGGTGAACAGAATCGTGAGATTCACATGAAGTTCGAGCGGGAAACGCCTGCACGTCGGACGAATACCAAAGAAGAAGCCGTGGAAGAATGGCTGGCTTAAGTTAATCGACGCGAGAGGAGCTTAAAACCGAGTGGCTCCGACTCGTGCGTGAGTTCTCCCTTCCATCCTGATCAAGCAATTGGTCAGGTTTTTTTATGAGAAGGTTGGGATTACATTAAAGAGGGAGCAATCGACCTTTTCGGTTGGTTTGCTCTTTAATGATTTGTGCTCTATGTAAACTATGACTTTAGATGAATTAACCTCGACGTTGAACGCTTTATTTGATGGGCAAGTTCAAACGTTAGGGGCAGGCTCATTTCAGATAGAAACGCCGCAGTTTCGATTGTTAATCTTGCTGTCGGATGATCAGTCTTGGTTGAGAGTGTTATTGCCGATCGCGCCTGCTCAAGATGCTGAACCCTATTTGGAACAGATTTTGGAATCAAACTTTGATCTGACACAAGAAACTCGTTATGCGCTTCATCAAGGGGTGCTTTGGGGAGTGTTTCAGCATTCGATGGCGGGATTATCGATCGATGATTTTCAATCCGCAATTCAGCGATTGATTTCACTCCAACAACAAGGATTAGATGAAGCGTTTAATTCGTTTGTCGAGAAGCGAATTCGGCAAATCGTTCAGGCAGCAAAACGACAGGGGCAATCTCTCGAAGCCACAATGCAAACGCTCGATCGCTTTTATCAAGAGGGAATTATGGGCGATTTGGCAATGGGATCACAATCGCGCTCTGACACAATGGAGGCGTGGCAGCGACAATTAAGACGACTGTGGGACGAGGTGGAGCCGTGAATTTAGTTGAGGTATTGCGCCAAGATTATGCCAAATTTCCAAAGGATCAGAGCTATCACCTGTATGCGGCGGATGTGTTTTTCCAAGATCCGATGAATCGGTTTCGGGGAGTCGATCGATTTCGCGCCATGATCAAGTTCATTGACACGGCGTTTATTGACGTGCGGATGGATTTACATGCGATCGAGCAAATCGGCGATGAAATTCAGATGCGATGGACATTAAGCTGGAATGCGCCTTTACCTTGGAAGCCCCGAATGGCGATTCCGGGGCGGAGCGAGTTGAAGGTGAATTCAGAAGGGCTGATTGCTTCACATGTAGATTATTGGGACTGTTCACGATTGGATGTTGTGAAGCAGATTTTTAATTCGAGCAAATCGACAGAGTAAGTTAACGATTGGGAGACCCAATTCGGGAATCTAGATTCAGCGATCGGGGAAGTTTCAGCAAGATGATCTCTGTATTATCAATGCCTGGAGGACGCGCGATCGAGAACGGATAGTTATTGTCATTCGCGACCAGAAGCGTATTGGCATTAATGACAAGAACATCTTCGATCGTCTGAAACGGAAAGCGAAATTGAGACTTTTCATCCCGATTCAGATCGCTTGGGTCTTGAATATTGAGCAGATCTACGATTTCTTGTTTCTCGATCGTTCGATCTTGAGCTTGCTTCGTTAAATTAATTTTGTAGATTTTTTTGAATCTCGCTTCATCACCTTGTTTATTATCTCGCTCAATCACTAAATATTCATTTTCATTAATCACAGACATATCACCTGTCGCATTGTTTGGATCTTCTAATTTGTAATATCCAACAATGCCTTGAAATTCCCCAGTAGTCGCATTCGCTTTATAAATTCTGAGAAACCCTTCTGGATCGCCTTTAACCGTTCCTTCGAGCATCAGATAAAAGATTGTACGATCGGGATTCGTCGCCATCGATTCAAATCCTCTTGAACTGGCTAAATTTGCTTTATTGTTGGGATTTTGGGGCGATCGTACAAATCCACCTTGGAGATTCGGAAGCTCGATCGGGGTTTGCAATAATTTCCCATCGCGATCGAAATGCAATAGATAGGGTCCAAACTCGTCACCGATCCAGAACGATCGATCTTTGGCAATCACAAACGATTCTGGATCGAAATCTGCGCCTGTTAAAGTACGGTCACGCTCGCGTGTGCCGGAGGCAGCGCTTCTCGTTAATCTGAAGGGAATTTTGCGATCGGGATCAGAAAATTGCACCAAGCTAATAATCTTCACCGTTCCGTCTCCGCCTTGCCCCCGAAAGCTCGGAGCCGCGCGATACAGTCTAGGAAAGAAATCAGCGCTGTTATCTTTCGACCCGAAGCCGTTATCGGTTAAGAACCAGAAAGAAGCGCGATCGGCAAATTGAACGGCGCTAAATCCCTGAACAGGTTGCCCTTTGAAAGGTCCGGTTCGCCCGTTTGCAGAAATTTTTGCACCCGCATCACTCCCAGGAGCATAACTATCCGCAGCTAACGAAGCAAATCCGATCAGGGTAGCTGGACTCGGTGCAGCGGAAAGTTTGAATGCGAAAAAGAAGCTTAGCAATCCAATTGCCAAACGTCCAAACCAGCTTTGGTAAAACGGTTTATTCATGTTAGTAGCATTTCACAACAACGTTAAGAAATCGCTATCAAACAGGAAACACACGGTTAAGCGTTGATGTCAGACATTCAGGAACTGTTTTAATCGATCGAGCATTTCCACAAGCTGTGAAATTAGTGTTGCTGCTTGTGATAAATCATCGTTCAGTGCTTGTTGTTCTAGCATTGATGCGATCGCTTGCATTTCATACAATCCGACATTCGCGCTAGAGCCTTTGACGTGATGCGCCGATCGCGAAACTGAGATTGCGTTTTCTGATTCTAAAGCGGTTCTTGCGGCATCAAGATGCTGTTGCGTATCTTCCCAGAAGATTTGTAGCAACTCACGCTCAAATGCTTCATTCCCATCGGAAATTTGGTGGAGATGTTCCCAATCGATCGCTAAATTCATCTGTTGTTTTACCGCTTGTTGCTCTAACAATTCACCCCAGTAGGTTAACTTTTCACTCAGTTTTTCTTTCGAGATCGGTTTACTTAGATAATCATCCATTCCTGCTGCTAAACATCGTTCTCGATCCTCTAGCATTGCATTTGCTGTCAGTGCAATGATCACGCTCTGAGGTCGAGACTGTTGTTCTCGAATTGCTCTGGTGGCTGCATATCCATCTAGAATTGGCATTTGGCAATCCATCAACACGAGATTATATGGAATTTGATTTAGCATCTCGATCGCTTCTTTCCCGTTCGCCGCGACATCCGCAGTGTAGCCTAAATGTTTCAATTGATTCAGAGTGACTTTTTGATTCACAATATTGTCTTCAACCAATAGAATCTTAAGTCTTGAATTTGCGGGATTTGGCATCGTCCGAACCGGAGAAACATTCGCTTTCACGGGTTCAGTCGGTGACATCGTAGTCATGATGCAATCGAGCAAGCGCGACTGTTTCACGGGCTTAATTAGATACGCAGAAAATCCAAGTTCTGCCATTCGTTTCGCGCCGCCCCAACGGTGAACCGAAGTCATCATAATTAATTTCGTCGAGGCTAAAGCAGGATCAGATTTGATCTGAGAACCGAGCATTTCACCGTCGATCTCAGGCATCTGCATATCAAGAATTGCTAGATCGTATGATCTTTCGCGTAATTTCTGAAGTGCGATCGCTGCATTTTCCGCTTCATCCACTTCAATTCCCCAAGCCGAAACTTGATAACGCACGATCGTTCGATTCGTTTCATTGTCATCGACGACCAGCAATCGCAATCGACTTAAATCGAGTGCAGTTACAGGGCTGACTTGAGTTAAACCGCGATTCATTTGCTTCTCAAAAGTCAGCGTGAACCAGAATTTTGATCCCGCTTTCGGTCTACTTTCGACTCCAATTTCTCCGCCCATTAATTCAACTAACTGACGCGAAATTGCCAATCCTAGTCCGGTTCCTCCATACCGCCGAGTCATTGACGCATCGACTTGAGCGAACGGATGAAACAATCGAGCCTGAGCATCTTCGGGAATGCCGATTCCGGTATCTGTCACAGAAAATGCGATCGTTGCCGTATTCGATGTTTCCGACTCCAAAAGCGCCTTGATGATCACTTCACCTTGCTTAGTGAATTTAATCGCATTGCCAACAAGATTGGTCAGGATTTGCCGTAATCGACTCACATCGCCGCGTAGGTCGATCGGTAAACCATGATGAATCAATGTGCCCATCTCCAACCCTTTCGCAAAAGCAGCAGGCGCGAATAAATCGGCAACTTCTTCGACGCAGGCAGCCAGATTAAAATCGAGCGTTTCTAACTCCATTTCTCGTGCTTCTAACTTCGAGAAATCGAGAATTTGATTGATCAAAGTCAGCAAATTATCACCGCTCGTCCGAACCGTTTCGACAAAATCTCGCTGTGTGGCATTTAGTTCCGTATCGAGCAACAATCCGGTCATGCCTAAGACTGCATTCATCGGAGTCCGAATCTCGTGGCTCATGGTAGCGAGAAACGTACTCTTCATCTGGGAAGCCCGTTCTGCTTCGGCTCTGGCTTGTTCTAGCGCTAAATTCTGTTCGGCTAACGTCGATCGCTGTTGCCGTTCTTGATCGAGTAACCGTGCCTGCATTAATGCGATCGCAACTTGATCCGCTAACTGGGTCAGAAATTCAACTTCAAAGCTTTGCCACTGACGCGGACTTTCACACTGATGCGCGATCAATAATCCCCAAAGTCTCGGTTCTGCTTCATTATCTTGATTCTGCAAAATTGGGACGACGAGATTCGCCTTGACCTGAAATTGTCTTAATAGTCTTTGATGGCAAGGAGTCAGCGGTGTGATTTCAATATCATCGATCGTGGTTGTGTCGCCTTGCTGATAACGTCGCCAAGAGCCTTCCTTGAAACAGGTATCTTCAATGTGTTCGCCCAAAGCCGAAATCCAGCCTTCTTTCACCGATTCGACTTCAACCACTCCATCCCAAGCCTCATCGAAACGGTAAATGATGACGCGATCGGCTTGCAAAAACTGGCGCACTTCTGCCACCGTCGTTTCAAGAATTTCATTGATATGCAGCGATCGACGAATTCGCAGGGTAATCGCCGCCAGTAATTGAGCGCGGGCATTCTGTCGCTGCGATTCTTCTTCTGCTTGTTTGCGCTCGATAAATTGCCCGACTTGTGACGCGATCGACACCATCATTGTCGTCATCATTTCTTCGTCCGGGGGTTGCACTCGATGACTAAACAGCGCAATCACACCGACTGATCCATCCCCACTTAGAATCGGGCAACCCATCGCGGCATGAAGTCCAACTTTCGCGGCAATATGCGATCGTAAAAACAATTTGTCATAGACAACATCACTCATCCAGAGCGCCTCTCCACTGCTCCAAACCCGTCCCGGTAAGCCGTATCCGGGCGCAAATACCCACGATTGAGACGAGCTTTCAAACTCGGTAAACTGCCCTGCCATCCGGCTCCAATGAGCAACACAGCGAATCACATTTGCAGCACGATCGGCAAGCCATAATTCGCCAAAATCCCAGTTTGCATGTTCACAAATCGTTTGCAGCAGTCGAGGAGTGGCTTCGTCGAGGGTGGCAGACTCCGCTAAAACTCGTGTCACGACGTGTTGAAGCTGGAGTTGGAGTTGCATTCCGGTCGATCGCAGTTGTCCAGCAGATTGTTCTAGCTCTCGAATCTGGCGGCGTTGTTCAAGGAGAGTGATCGCTTGCTGACAGAGCGATCGTAATGCTGTTTTCTGGGATGCCTCTAAACTTTGGGGCACATAGTCCATCACACACAACGTTCCGAGCGCATACCCATCTGGGTTGATCAATGCCATGCCTGCATAAAATCGAATCGGCGGCAGATTTGACCCTAATGGGTGAGCAATAAACCGTTCATCTCCAGACGCATCGATCACGACCACCACATCAGATTGCGTCAGAGTATGATTACACATCGATTTGCGGCGCGGCATTTCGGTCGCATCGAGTCCGAATCTGGCTTTGAATACTTGTCGATCGACATCGATAAAGCTCAGAAGCGCGATCGGTACACCGCAAATTTGAGCAGCTAACTGAGCCAAACTATCAAACGCTGCTTCCGGTGGGGTGTCAAGAATGCCATACCCGTATAGGGTGGTCAGCCTTGCCGCTTCTTGTTCAGGTGATGCCATCATAGAGTTCTACTGGGGGCAACAGGCATTCCTCTCTTCATAGCAGGTCGAACAGTGTTCGATTGTATTCATCGTTGCACCGTTCAGGGTTAGTCTCGAAGTAACCAAGTCACCACGCCTAAAACCAAGAGCCAAAACGCCCAAGTGGGAACTTGTAGGTAGGTCAGCACTTCTGAGGGAAGTAGAACAAGTCGCACGGTGAGTAATCCCAGAAATAGTAGCACAGTCAAGATTCCAATCAGCATTTCGACCTCGTTTGTTCTAGAAAGTCAGTTAGATGAAGCGAACACTCATGCGAAGTGCAGATGTGTCTTCGATCCTACAATACGAATCTGGATCAATCAGACACCAAAATTTTCATCACATTCGGGCTTGGTTTAAGAGGCGTTTCTATATGATTCGATATTCAAAACAGATAGCAATTTGGGGAATCGGGCTATCGATGCTGGCGGCGATTCCCGCAGTCGCACAGTCTGATAATCTGAGGAGTCTCACGCTTGATAATCAGACAACTTCAGGCATGATGATGGGAGCGACTGGGGGGAGAACTTCGCTGCCTGCGGTCGTGAGTAATAGCGATCGACAAAATCAACGGTGTCTAGGATTTGGTGATCCGTCTCCGGATCATACCTTGGTGCTGAAGCGTCCGTTTTCTTCATTGTCGCTGCGAGTCGATAGCGGCGGTGGAGATACGACACTATTGATTTCGGGTCCGGGTGGAGTGCGATGTGCGGATTCAGGTGAATCGGGCGGGGATGTGCGATTACAGCAAGAGGACTGGGAAGCGGGGACTTATCAGATCTGGGTAGGAACTGTGACTCCGAATGTCAGTCGGGATTATCGGCTTACCGTTCGGGGAAAATAGCGATCGCGTTCATCACTTTTGCGATACTTTGCTCGATCGATTCGGTTGCGGTCGAGCAGATGACTTCTGGATTCGATGGCGCTTCATACGGATCATCAATTCCAGTAAACCGCTGAATTTCTCCATTTCGCGCTCTTTTGTATAGTCCTTTTACGTCCCGCTGTTCACAAACCGATAAAGGCGCATCGACAAAGATTTCAACGAATGAGCCGATTTGCTGTCGAACTTCTTGGCGGGCGGCGCGATACGGTGAAATCGCAGAAACGAGAACAATCACACCATTGCGGGTGAGAAGATGCGCGACAAATCCGATGCGACGAATGTTCTCGATACGATCGCTTTCACTAAATCCCAAACCTTTCGTTAAGGTTTGCCGCACTAAGTCCCCGTCTAAATGTTCAACTTTCAAGCCTTGATCAATCAGCTTTTCGTAGACAGCTTGAGAGATCGTAGTTTTACCTGCTCCACTGAGTCCGGTGAACCAGACCGTTAAGCCTTTTTGAGTGATCCGGGGTTCGAGTAACTCTAACGATTCGATCGGTTGCAGCATGTTAAGCGGAATTCCTCACATAGTTCTGATAGTCAATTGCAGAAACGGTGTTCGATCTTAGGCGTTGATAGTATTCATCAATCAAAGCGACACCTGTTTCAGTCGCGGCTTGATGATGGAAGTGAGCGGGATCAATCACAGCCGCAGCACGATCGATGAAAGTGCGATCGATCTGGAAATGCTCTGCGAGTTTCTCGATTTCTGGGCGAGGATTCAGCATGAGATCCTCGTAGCTCAAGAAATAGACGGGCAAATCGCGAGTGAAATAAGTTGCGGCTAGGTTCAATTGCAACCAGAATCGTAAATGTCGATCGACATCCCAACCTTCCCAATTGAGAAACAGCGATTGATTCGATTTGAGGAAGCTAGATGGAGAGCGGAATGCCAGAATTACATTCAAGTTGTAACCAAGATCAGTCAGGACTCGCTGCCACACAGGAAACGTTAGAGAAAAGCGTGGATCTTTGAGACCGATCAACGGTGATTCGCCCCATTCTTGTAAGATTTTCGCTTTTAGATCTTGTTCATAAAAGGTGAAGCGTCCTCCTTCCCAATCTTGTTCAGTGGGCAGAAAGAAATCGGTATAGCAATGTCCTAAAGCTTGGATCAATTGATTATTGGCATCATTGATCCATTTGAGTTCAAAGAAAATCGGATTGTGTCCGCCTTGAATAAAGTGTTGATCTGAGCCGAAATCGATGCCAAATTCCGATAAAACGTGACTTGTAACCGATGTTCCGCTGCGTTGTGCGCCGAGAATGAGAAACGCCGTTTTCATGAGCAAGATCGCAGAAATTCTTTTCTAATATTGGGAAGTTCTGGAATCCCTACCTCACTCTGCGGGATTAAAATTATCGGTTTGCTGACCCGATCGCATCTTTGAAACTAGAAAAGCTCGATCGCTCTAATCGTTCTTCCAGTCCTTGCAAAATTCGCTTCACCATCGTTGGACCTTCATAAATCCAACCCGTATACACCTGGACTAAACTGGCTCCAGCCGTAATCTTTTCCCAAGCGTCATCAGCAGAGAAGACACCCCCAACGCCGATGATCGGTAAGGTTCCACCCGTTTGTTTCCAGATTGAGCGGATTACTTCAGTCGATCGAGTTCTCACCGGAGCACCACTAATTCCGCCTGCTTCTTCGCTGATTGGATTGCCGCGAACAGTTTGGGTTTTTAATCCATCTCTTCGGATCGTAGTATTAGTCGCAATGATGCCGGAGAGTTGATAGCGCTGAGCAAGATCAACGATCGCAGAAATATCTTCCCATTCCAAATCGGGTGCAATCTTGACGAGGAGCGGCTTTTCAGACTGATTCTCAGCTTGAAGGGCAGACAGAATCGGCTCTAATTGATCCGTCGCTTGCAGCGATCGCAGTCCGGGCGTATTCGGAGAACTGACATTCACAACAAAATAGTCACCAAGTGATTTCAACAATCGGAAACTGCCTAAATAATCATCTGCGGCTTCTTCAAGCGGTGTGATCTTCGACTTGCCGAGATTGATCCCGATCGGAATTCCTGAGTTTCGGTGTTCGAGCCGCGATCGTAATGCTGCCGCGCCCTGATTGTTAAATCCCATCCGATTGAGGGCTGCAAGATCTTCCGTTAATCGAAACAATCGAGGCTGAGGATTTCCCGGCTGTGCATGAAACGTTACGGTTCCTAATTCTGCGAATCCGAACCCAAAACTCGACCAAACATTCGCCGCCACACCATCTTTATCAAAGCCTGCCGCTAACCCGATCGGGTTCGGAAACGTCAGTCCCCAAAGCGATTGACTCAACTGCTGAGACTCATAACCGTAGAGATGATCAACTTGCGATCGCAACCAGTCCGCAGAATTGAGCCAGGAGAGCGATCGTAAAGTCTGAACGTGCAACCACTCCGGATCAGCATTCAAACCCGAAAACAGCACCGGACGAAGAATCGATCGATAAAAATCTGACACTGGAGGAAAATTCAGTAAAAACAAGAGAGCATCGCTACAGTAGCGCATTTTGAGCCACGATAGCTTCGCTGCACCAAGAGTGTTCGCGCTTCTTGATTTCGTGCAAAACCTATCTCCTGCGGGCACTCTAAAAAGCGAGTAGGCATGTCCGCCTGACACAAAAGAGCTATTCCCCCGGCTGATTTACATGGGTCACTCGAAAGAGACAACGCAATCTGAACAACAACTTATTGCTCTCAGTCGCGTCCTGCAACGTCTACGAGAGGGCGATACTGCTGCGATCGAATCAATTTATGCCTATCTCACGACTTGCTTCGCGTTCGATCTCGTGTGGATTGGATTGTACGATCGTACCGAACATCGCTTGTTTGGCAAAGGGGGCAAAAGTCCGATTAAAGATGCACCCTTCTTAAAACAACGATTTGCGCTCACTCCTGGAGATGTGCTTGAACAGGTTGTGATTCAGCAAATTCCGCTCACTCTGCCGAATTTAAGAGAAGAACAACGGGCAAACGAATGGCGGAAATTTGCTGAAAAAGCAAACATTCAAGGCACAATGATTTCTCCGATTTCATTCAAAGATCGGTGTTATGGAGTCGCGATCATCGGTTCAAATCTCTGGGGAAATTTTCCGAAACCAGAAGAACAATCGCTAATCTCGATCGCATTAGATGAATTTGCAGCAATACTAGAAAGCGCAGAAAAAGAATGGAAGCGACAACAGATCAAGCAACTTGATCGCCCCATGTTGTCGATTTTATCGGAATTGCGATCGCTGCCAAATTTTGAACAGCGACTCGATCGAATTATTGACCAAACTCAGAATTTTGTGCAGCCTGCTCGCACGAGTGTGTATTGGTTTGAGCGAACTCGTCGTTACTTCTGGCGTAGGGCAACTTCGCAGAAAGGTACTCGACTGGTCGATGATTCATCGGGCTTGACCGTTCAGGAAATGAGCAACTTTTATCAAGCTTTGCAAGCCGATCAAGTGATTGCGATCGGGGAATCGATGAGCCTGATCAAAGCAGATATTACGATTCGAGTGTTGGAATTTATTCGAGCAAAATCATTGATCGCTGCTCCAATTCTGTATCAAAACGAATTGCTCGGATTTCTTGCAGCCGAAAGCGACGAACCGAAGATTTGGCAGGACGAAGATAAACAATTCATGCGGGCGGCAGCCCAGATGATTGCGCTTGTATCGCCGCTTGAAGGGATGGAAGACACGATCGAACAAGTTAAACTCGATCAAGCGTTAACGGCGAAAATTGCTCAAGCGATTTACAGTGCTGGAGATGGCGTTGCCGCACTTCAGAATGCAGCGAATTTGTTGAATCAGCGGTTAAAGATCGATCGCGTTCTTGCGTTGGCGTATGACCCGGATCAAGATGCGTTTGAAGTTCGATATCAGACTCAGCCGAAATACAAGCGCCCGTTACCGTCCTGGTTGGCATCCCTCAGCCCGATCGATTGGCAAATGTTAGAAAAACAATCGACGGCGATCGCAATTGAGAATTTGGAAGATGATTTGCGATTTGCGGCTTGGCGGACTCCGCTCCTCGAAATGGGAGTGCGATCGCTGTTAGTGTGCAATACGGCTCCAGAAAAGTCGGTAGAAAGCTTGTTGATTTTGGCAAATGAAGCGCCACGATCGTGGAATCATTCTGACAGCGAATTGACGAAAATTGCGGCTCAACAGATCGGGATCGTTCTCCGACAGTGGCGACTCCAGCAGCAAACCGACCAGCAGCAAAAGGTTTATCAAACGATTCAATGGGGACTAAATACGATCCAGCAAACTCAGCATTTGGATCTGTTGGAAAAGTCCGCGTTGCAGTACATTGCTCAGATTTTAGAAGCACCGATGGTGGTTCTAGTAGCTTGGTCAGCAGGGCGACGAGTCGGGCGCATTGTGCAATCGAATCAAGAGCGCAAATTCAATATCGATCCGGTTTTGAAAGTCTCGATCGAGACGGACATCTTTCTTCATCGCGTTCTGGCACACGACGGAATTTTGTCGGTGTCGATCGATGAAATCCCGATCGAAACTCGTCAATGGTTGAACGCGCCTGGAATCGGTCAATTATTAGCTGTCACTTTAAGAACGGCTCCTGAACATGAACCAACCGCGATTTTATTGGTAGCGGATAGTTTGGGGAGACAATGGCTCGATCGACAATTATCAGTTTTGAATACGCTGGTCGCGCAGTTGGCTTGGTCACGACGGCATCTCATGGTCGCGGAAGTTTTGAAACGCGATCGCGATCGATTAGAAAGACTCAGTTGGTACAAACATCGTCGATTAGAAGACATGTATCGATCGGTGAAATTCAGCGTGTCTCGGCTGAGTGAACTCGCTCAAAACGATGCCAGACAAGCTCAATTTGTGCGCCAAATCGATGATGCGATCGAGCCTGTGCGCCAAGTGATCAGAGACGAACAATGGCAACTTACGGTCAGAAATGAGACCGTTCAAATGATCGGACTTGTGAGACGAGCACTCGATCGAGTCGATCATCTCCTGAAACAGCGTCAACTCTGGTCACAAGTTCACCATGAAATCAATCCGATGATTTTCGGGGACATTACCAAGATCGAATTAGTGCTGTATGAATTGCTACTCATCGCTTGTCAAAGGGCGAATCCGGGCGGACGAATCGACATTTGGTGTCGGCAGATCGATGCTGAATGGATGGAAATCGCGATCACCGACGATGGCACGATCGAGCCGCGATTGGTTGAAGAACTTGAAGCCGGACGCGCCGTGGATCTACTCGCTCCATCGACCTTAGACAAACCACCCGGACTTCATCTCGCAATTTGTCAATCGTTAATGCAGCAAATGGGATCGGAATTCAACCTTTACAAACTCGACGATGGACGCATTATGAGCCGATTAGTACTCCCGATCGGGTGAGATTACGGAATTTCAAACCTTTCAGCTTCACAAACGAAAACTACCGATACAATGTTCGCTTAAAGGAGGAATCCTGCGTTCAGTGTGAGGGTGATATGTCTGCGGCACTCAATTCCAAGCGATCGACGAAAAAACCAGCGGTTTCTGTGCGGCAATTACCGAACCGAGATCAGCCACCTCAGTGGTTACGATCGCTGCTTCTGACTCAGCAAGTTTCCGTATTTGCCACATTTGTACTAGCTGGAGCGGTTCTTGCCGTTTATGGCTGGACAGTTTATGCTCAACAGCTTTGGGGCAGAGAATACAGCCGACTTGAGCAACTCCGCCGCAACGAACGCCAAATCACGACTAACGGCGAAGTCCTGAAAAACCAAATCGCCAATCAATCGAATCGTCCTGATTCTACGCTCGTGCCGCAAAATCCTGATAATCTGATTTTCCTAAAAACGGCTCCCGCTCGTCCTGAAAAGCCCGTCAGTGCATCTTCGCAATCGTCGCCTGTTGCGCCCCTAGGATATTAATTATGTCAAAACGAGGAAAGCCCACCTCCTCAATGCGTCGCCCCGTATCGAGTTCCGCCCGTTCTGTCAGTCGATCGACCTACGTTTCACTGATCGAACAGTTTCGTGAGCGCGTTCTCGATGCTCGGATCACCGCACAACTAATCGAACGATTCCGTACTGCACAGGCGAAACCAAGCGTTCGTCGGCTATTTCTCGTATGGGCAATTCTCGTCGGCGCGACTGCACTCTTAACGCTCAATCTCGTTCGGCTACAAGTCTTCCAATCCGCAGATCTGCTCAAACAGGCACGCGCTCAACAAACCACTTTCTTACGTCCGTTTGTGCCTCGTCGTCCGATTACCGATCGTAGTGGAAATGTTCTCGCGATCGATCGTCCGGTGTATACGCTCTACGCTCACCCGATCGCATTTAAAGAACCGAGAACCGAAATCGCCACAAAACTTTCAGAGATTCTCGGCAAATCTGCGGGTGAATTACTCCAGAAATTTAATTCTGCCGAAAGTGGAATCCGGGTCGAATATGCCGTGTCCGAATCGGCTGCCGATCGCATTCAATCGCTTCAACTCGACGGTTTAGAACTGGCTCAACAACAACAACGCTTGTATCCGCAGCAGAATTTAGTTGCAGATGTTGTTGGCTATTTGGATATCGATCGCGTTGGGCAAGCGGGTGTGGAATATGCTCACAAAAATCTGCTTGAACGATCAATAAAATCGGTACGCTTGAGTCGGACGGGATCAGGAGTGATGATGCCGGATCGACTTCCGGGCGGATTTTTGCAGATGGATAACTTACATTTGCAATTATCGATCGATAATCGCGTTCAAAGAGCCGCGCTCGATGCTCTCCAACCGCAGCTTAAGAAGTTCAACGCTAAACGCGGTGTCGTCATTGCGATGGATGCAAAAACGGGCGAACTTCGAGCGATGGCAGCCGATCCGTCTTATGATCCGAACCAGTTTTATAAAGCGAACGTTGAGCAGTTTAAGAACTGGGCGTTAACGGACTTGTATGAACCGGGATCGACTTTCAAACCGATTAACATTGCGATCGCGCTAGAAGCTGGAGCGATTAAACCCGATCAAATCATCAACGATGAAGGCGCGATCCAGATCGACGGATGGCCCATTCAGAACTTTGATTTTTCGACCGCAGGCGCACGTGGACCCAGCACGATTACGCAAATCATGGAGCATTCGAGTAACGTTGGGATGGTGCGAATCATTCAACAAATGACGCGCCCGACTTACTATTCCTGGTTGCAAAAGATCGGACTTGGTAAGCCGACTGGAATCGATTTGCCGTTTGAAACCGCTGGTCAGCTTAAGGAGCAAAAGACATTTACAGAATCTCCAGTCGATGCAGCGACGAGTTCTTTCGGTCAAGGATTTTCACTCACTGCCCTACAACTCGTTCAGCTTCAAGGCATTCTTGCAAGTGGCGGTAAATTGCTCACGCCTCATGTCGTTCAAGGCTTATTCGATGAGCGCGGTCAACCCTATTGGCAGGCGAATTCTGGTGAAGCAAAGCAAGTCTTTTCACCGCAAACAGCTCAAACCGTTCTGCAAATGATGGAATCGGTGGTGAAGAATGGAACCGGGAAAGCGGCTCAAATTCCCAACTATCGAATCGGCGGAAAGACCGGAACCGCGCAGAAGGCAGGACCAAACGGCGGTTATATCGAAGGCGCGAAGATTACCAGTTTTGTGAGTATTTTCCCGATCGAGAATCCGCGTTATGTGGTCGCTGCTGTGATCGATGAACCGAAAGGCGAAGATGCGTTTGGTTCAACGGTTGCAGCCCCGATCGTCAAAGCGGTGATGGAAGCCTTGATCGTGGCTGATAAAATTCCGCCGAGTGTGACTGAGGCTACACCTGCTCCGAGTCCGAGTCCAACACCGTAATCTTGATACAGTTCGGTTGTGCAATGAATCGCTAAGCTGTTTAATCAGAGAAACGCTTTGGCAGATGGATGGATAGTTTAGCGGAAGTTCGGAAATTGATGATTGTGGAGCGAGATCCGGTATTTCGATCGGGCTTGCTCGGTTGTTTTAGTCGGTTTCCAGAATTTCGTGTGGTCGCAGAAGCAGAATCGATTCCGATCGCATGGCGCACTCTAGCAGAATCATCACGCGATCGCATTGATGCGATTTTGATCGGGGTCGGAACCCAATTCGCTCAACAAGTCAAAGCGCAATATCCAACGATTCCGATTCTTCTAATCGAGCCATTAACCGATCTGGAATTAAGAACAGCATTTCAAGCGGGAATCGAAGGCTATTGTCCGAAAGGAAGTTCGATCGCTGAATTTGCCGCTGCGATTCGTCAGATTACCTCACAGCAAAATTACTGGAGACCGGATGTATTGCAACAGTTGACCGTATCAGGAACGCGATCGCAATCTATTAGCGTCGCGAAAGTGATTCGGCAAAATTGGCGCGTGTCGGGATTGTCTCAAATTGAAGCCGCATTGAATGAAGTCGAAGCGCAATTGCGATCGGGCAATCTTTCGACGCTCGATCGGCTTTTCCTAACGGGACGAAAGCGCGAACTGAAAGCCGCTCGATGGCTCGTTCAAAAAGCGTTACCGTCTGAGGAAATTCGACCGAATCCACGCGCGATCGTGCCTGTCGAATCTGCCCTTACAGTTCAAGAACCTTCAGAAGTCGTTCCCGAAGCGCCGCGTCCGAAGATTTGGCAGGCAGAAATTCTCGATCGAATCGCTGCAAAACTTCAGTCGAATCTCGACAATTTAACAAATACTCCACTCGAAATCGATATTTTAAGGACTGAGAAGAAGCGGGAATTATTTTTCATCATCCTTCGGCAGTTAGAAGAATTGCTCGACGAATTGCGATTCTCTCAGATTCAACCCGATCAATTCGCTGTCAAACAATCCGATATTTTGCGCGATTTATGGCAAGCGATCGTGATGCAATTTTTCGGACGATATTCAATGGTTCGGGTGAAGAAACAAGACATTGAAATTGTCGCCTCACTGCTCAATGAATCCGATGCGGTTCAAACTCAAATTCTCGATCATATTCCGTTTGCTCAGTCAATTTTTGAGCATTTACTGTTTGAAACGCCGTTGATTGTCGATCAAATCCTGTACGAAGTTGGAACGATCGAAGCTCAGGATCGCGCCATTGATCTCCTAGAAAATCTGATGATTCAAACGGCAAACGCAGTCATTCAACCGCTTCTGAATCGATTCGCTAACCTGGAAGCAATTAAACAAGGATTCTACGATCGACGTTTGTTATCGACTCGTGAAATTGAGCGATTCCGCAATGATTTATCTTGGAGATTTCGAGCCGAGCGATATTTTACCGATCCAAAACTCGTCTTTGAAAGTCGCTATCGATTATTTGTTTTGACGCAGTATGGCATCGATCGAATTGTGGTTTATTCCCCCAGAACCGAAGAACTCGAATCACTTTCGGGAGTTCAATATGCGGTGACTTTGGCGCTCGAAACTCGTGATGCGATCTCTCCAAGATTAAGAGGAACGATCGCATTTCTTGGCAGTGGAATTGTCTATATTTTGACCGAAATCATCGGGCGGGGAATCGGACTGATCGGACGTGGAATTCTCAAGGGAATCGGAAAATCTGTGAAAGGTTAGTACAAATTTGCGCTCAAACGGCACAATATTATCAGCAAAAACGCACCGAGACCTTGAATTTCGATCGCGAATCTGCAACATTTTCAAGTAGAGCGATTAGACTAAACTTGCCACCTCTATTTTGAATTCCACATTAAAACTCTGGTTCCGACGGGAGCGCAATCTATGCTTGAGATTACTGGTGCATTATTTCTGATTGTTTTAGGCTACATCATCGGATCAGTCCGCATTGTCGAGCAGGGCGATCAAGCGATCGTGCAACGACTCGGACAATTTAAACGCATCCTTAATCCAGGGCTGAACTTTGTGATTCCACTGATGGATACGGTGCTCGTCGAAACCATTCGGGAACAGCTCCTTGATATCGAGCCACAACGAGCATTCACCAAAGACAACGTACCGATCGAAGTTGATGCAGTCGTTTCCTGGCAGATTCTTGATTTGAGAAAAGCATACTACGCCGTTGAAGACCTCGAAGAATCGCTGAAGCAGATTGTGATTTCGACGATGCGAAACGAGATCGGACAACTCACATTAGAAGAAACGTTCTCGTCGGCTAGTACGATCAATCAGGCTCTGCTGCGTCAGTTGGATAAGTCTACTGCAAACTGGGGCGTGAAGGTGATTCGGGTCGAGGTGCAAGAATTCCAAATTTCTCCAGCCCTGCGCGAATCCTTAGAGAAAGAGCGGGCAGCCCGAAGCGAGAAGCAAGCCGAACTCACTCGCACTCAAGGAACCGTTCAATCGATCCAAGAATTAGCACAGGCACTTCAAGGACAAATGAACGCCGATGATGTGTTGCGCTACTTAGTGGCGAAAGATTACGTCACAGCAAGCATGGAACTGGGTAAGAGTGATAATTCTAAAATCGTATTCATGGACCCGCGTGCCTTAAATGAAGCAGTGACAGATCTGATGGGACAGGCAAGCTTGAGTGAACTACGCGATCGCGGCATTACCGACGGAGACGGAGACGTTTAGAAATTCTGAGGGAGGCTAGACCTCCTTTTTTTCTCGCCAAATCGCATCTGCGACCCGACACGCATCGCGCATTTCTGCGACATCATGCACCCGGACTACATCGGCTCCATTTGCGATCGCACTCACACAAGCAGCAGCCGTTCCCCAAACGCGCTTTTTCGGATCAGGCTGGTCGAGAATATGCCCGATAAAGCTCTTTCGAGAAGCGCCGACTAGAATTGGGCAATCGAGCGAGCGAAACGCTTCTAGTCGTCGTAAAATTTCCAGATTTTGCTCATACTTTTTCGCGAATCCGATTCCCGGATCAATCATGACTTGAGTAATTCCATGTGCGATCGCACTTTCAATCCGTTCTCGCAAAAATTCGACAATTTCATCAATCAAATTCTCATATTGAGTTAACGACTGCATTGTTTTCGGTGTTCCTCTCATGTGCATCAGAATGATGGGAACATGCAATTTTCCAACCGTTGCAAGCATTTCTGAATCGAAAACTGCGCCCGAAATATCGTTGATTATATCGGCTCCAGCACCGATCGCTTCTTTTGCAACTTGCGATCGAGTCGTATCCACAGAAATCGGAATCTCAAACTTCTGCCGAATCGCTTGAATCACTGGAACGACGCGATCGAGTTCTTCTTGGAGCGGCACTTCATCGGCATTCGGGCGCGTCGATTGTCCGCCAATATCGAGAATATCGACACCATCTTCGATCATTTGGGCAGCTTGAGCGATCGCATTCTCTAATGTGTTGAACTGTCCCCCATCGCTGAAGCTATCGGGTGTGACGTTCAAGACGCCCATGATGTAGGTCTTTTGTCCCCAGTGAAAGGTCGATCGCGGTCGTTCCCAAGCTTGCATAATCGTATTCTGAATGTCAGATCCTGATCATCGCATTAATGATCAAGTGATTCCCTACCTTTAGATAGAGCTTGATTCCGGTACAGAGACAGACGAAAAGAAAGGGTCGATCGACCAATGATAATCCCAGTACTTGTTATGGAGTAATCGCTATGTTGTCGAATGTACTTGCTGCTGCGTTTCAAATGCCGCCATCGGGTGAACTGTGGAACTGGCAAGGCACACCATTCATCGTCGGTGCTTGCTTGCTCGTATTGTTAATCGGTTCGCGCACCATCAAATATCCTCACACGGGTGCAAGAATGCCGCTGCCGTTCTCGAAATCGCTCTTTAATAACATTAGTGTGGGTGCGTTCTTGGCTTGCATGAGCTTCGGACACATTCTCGGTTTCTTGCTGACTCTCGGATTTGCGAATACTTCACTCCGATAGTTCATCAAAACAGTAAGGACAAGATTCGCCAGGGTGATAGTGTGGTGAAGTTTGATCAGCTTGAGAAAGTGGGTGTCCACAGGCTTGACACATCGCATAAGAGCCATCGTTTAAGCCGTGAGTGACTGCAACTCGCTGATCAAATACAAAACATTCACCCTGCCATAAGCTTTCGTCTGGTGGTACTTCTTCTAAGTATTTAAGAATGCCACCTTCTAAGTGATAAACCTCTTCAAATCCCTGAGAAAGCAGATAAGACGAAGCTTTCTCGCAACGAATTCCACCCGTACAAAACATCGCAACTTTCTTGTGCTGAGTGGGATCAAGCTCTGATTCTACATAGTCGGGGAACTGTCGAAATGAAGCGGTTTTCGGATTGATCGCTCCTTTAAAGCTCCCGATCGACACTTCAAATTGATTCCGCACATCAATTACCGTCACCTCTGGATCAGAAATAATTTCATTCCAATCCTGCGGTTTCACATAGGTTCCCACTTGCTGAGTCGGGTCAACCTCTGGACAGCCCAATGTCACGATCTCTTTTTTCAGCTTTACTTTCATTCGATCGAACAGTTGCGATTCTGTTTCCGCCTCTTTGACGGTTAAATCTGAAAATCGTAAATCCTGCCGCAGATTCTCTAGAACAGTTTCGATCGCACTTTTTGATCCCGCTACCGTTCCATTAATGCCTTCTTCTGCCAATAGAATCGTTCCTCTCAAATCCTGCGCCTGACAGAGTTCGAGAATGGGCGATCGCAGTTCAACGTAATCGGGCAGTGAGACAAATTTGTAAAAGGTCGCAACCAACATAATTCACAAGAAATTCTGAATATTTAGTGTAGCGCCTAGCGTTTTCCGTGATTCGATCGACAATGATTGAAGCTGAATTTAAGAGACTTTCCGCTTCTCATCTATGCTGCTCAACTCCTCATTTTCGCTTCGATCAATTGGATTCGCTGCTTCGATCGCGCTCCTTGCAGGCTGTTCTTCTCCATCGCCAACCGTTTCAACTTCTCCAACGGTCTCGGCTTCTCCCAGTCCCGTCGCGGCTCCTCAATCTCCGCAATCGAGTCCCACAGTCAAGAAAGATTCTCGTACTGTTGAGAAATGTGTGATTCGGATGGTGAAAGTAAACGACCCGGAATCGCCGCTCAATGTTCGATCGACTCCCAACGCCGATTCAAAAGATAACATCGTCGGACAGCTAAAAAATGGCACATTTGTGGATGTGCAAGCTGAAGAAAATGGCTGGTTCAAGATTAGCGGCGCGACTCCGGGATGGATTGCAAAATCAAGAACCGACCATAGCTGCAATGAAAAGACCGAGCGGATCGACATGGGGCAAGGCTCGATCGAAATTCGCGATCGCTTTATCGGCGGAGGAAGTCACAGTTACCGCTTCCGATTTGACAAAGGGCAGCGGATTACAGTGACGAGTTCTACCGAACGAGGTTCAGTTTTTCCGGTAATTCTGGCTCCGAGTGGAACAGCGGTCGTGGGTTCACCGGATCAGCCGAGTCCCTGGACAGGTGAACTGCCTGAAACTGGAGACTATACATTCCAGCTTGAATCGAACTTCAAAGGGTATGAGTATACGTTTTCGGTAGATGCACGATGACTTTTGATGCTGAGTGAATTTCTATCACCTAACAATTCTGCAATCGCGTCAGGGCTACGACTAAACTATCCACCGAAGCCCGAACCGTCGAAGCAGAACTGCCAGAATTCACCAAGATACTAAACACGATCGGCGAATAGTTCCGAGGAGTCAGATATCCAGACAGCGCCACCACACCGGAAATCGTTCCGGTCTTCGCAGAGACAATCCCTTGAGCGGGTGTTCCCCGAAATCGACTGCTCAACGTGCCACTCACCCCACTCACAGGCAGCGATCGACGAAAAATGCCCGCGTCCGGTCGCAGTGCCATCGCTTGCAACGTCTGCACGAACGCTTCCGCACTCGCACGATTACTCGCAGCCAGCCCCGAACCATCCACCATCCTGAAGCGATTCGGATTCACGCCTAACTCGGTGAGAATCGATCGAGCTGCGGCAAGTCCACTCGTCGTTGTATCTAAACTATTCGGATCTTGCAAGCGACCTAATGTTTTCAACAAGGCTTCCGCGTACGCATTATCACTATCTCGATTCGTCACAAGAATCAAACTCGATAACGGCGGCGAAATCACAGAAGCAAGTTCCACTTCTCCTTGAGGCGCAGGAGTCCGCTTCACCAGGGTTGAATTTTTCACTTGAATCCCTGCACTGGCTAACCGAGTGCGAAACTCCCCAACAAAGTTGTTTCCAGGATTAGAAAACGCATAAGAATACGTGCTGTTCTGATTCAACATCAAACTATTGATCAGCGGCGCATAAGGCTCACCGCGATGATTCGGATTCCAGTTCGGATTAAATTCCGCGCCTCGAAATGCCGTGTCATCTCCAATCAGTTGTCCGACCTGTCGAACTCCCCGCTGGCGCAGTTGTTGTGTCAGTGAACTCAACTGGGCAGTCCCAAAACTCGGATCACCCTGACCAATCACTCGCAGCGTCGCCAAATCAGGCGTATTGCTATTGCCAAACACTGGAGTCCGAATTTGATACTGTGCGCCCAATCGAACAAGAGCGGCAGCGGTCGTAAAAATCTTGTTATTCGAGGCGGGTGCGAGTTGCGTAAATGGATTGCGGGCGTAAAGGTTGCGTCTAACACCAGGGGCAGCTTGCGTTTGAACCAGAACACTCCAACTTGCGGGTAAGCCATTCACAATCCGATCGAGCGAGCTTCCCAACTGTGCCGGACAAATTCCGCCATTCGTGGGACGAGCAGGCGCGGGAGTGCGAGGCGGGATCGGTAGGGGTGTCGGTTGCGTACGAGGAGGTAGGGGAAGAGGCGTTTGTGCCTGCACAGACAGCGTTTGAAATGCGAACGCAGAGTGCGGTGCAAGCAGCGACCAAGCTAGCGGAACAGAAATCAGCGGAGCGAACTTCATAGAGACATCCGGGTAACATTTCCAACGGCATTGACTGTAACACCGTGGAATTTGTTGCACGATCGATCCGCAAAACACCCCAGTCGATCGTGCAAGAAATCGCTGATTATTATACGCTCATCGATAGCATTTTCTGAATCGGTCGCAACGCTGCAATCCGAGTCGATTCTGGCAGGGTAATCTCAGGCGTTTTGTGCTTCATTGCCAGGTACAACTTTTCGATCGTGTTCAATCGCATGTGGGGGCATTCATTACACGCACAGTTGTTCAGCGGGGGTGCTGGAATAAATTGCTTGTCTGGAGCGGCTTTCTGCATCTGGTGAATAATGCCGGGTTCGGTGACGACGATAAAAGACTGTCGATCGCTGTTTTGACAGTACTTTAACAATGCAGTCGTTGATCCGATGTAATCCGCATGACGCAAGACCGCTTCTTCACATTCTGGGTGCGCGATCACTTCCGCTTCGGGGTGCTGAATTTTTAGCTGCACCATCTTCTTTTCCGAGAACGTTTCGTGTACGATACAGCTTCCCTGCCACAGCACCATGTCGCGTCCGGTTTGTTTCATCACATATTTACCGAGATTGCGATCGGGTGCGAAGATGATCGGCTGATCCGCAGGAATTTGATTCACGATTTTGACCGCGTTGGCACTGGTACAGATAATGTCACTCATTGCCTTAATGTCTGCGGTGCAATTTATGTAAGAAATTACCAAATGATCTGGGTATTTTGCTTTGAATTGAGCGAATTCATTTGGCGGGCAACTATCCGCCAGTGAACACCCCGCATTCAGATCCGGTAGCAAAACGAGCTTATCTGGATTGAGAATTTTCGCGGTTTCTGCCATGAAATGTACCCCAGCAAAAACAATCACATCAGCATTCGTTTGAGCAGCTTGTTGTGACAAACCCAGTGAGTCCCCTAGGTAATCTGCAACATCCTGGATATCTGGATCTTGATAATAGTGTGCGAGAATCACTGCATTTAATTCGCGTTTGAGATCCGCGATCGCCCTAAATAAGTCGCGCGGCATCGCAGGTTTGGTCGGAGCAGCAGTCGTAAACATAGCGCGATCGATCCGATAGAGAGTTTCAATAATTATAGTCTAAATCACCAAAAAGAAAAGCATTATTTTAGACGAATCTACCAAGATCACAAAAAAGAAGCGCAATGTTGCACTCCCTAATTCATTTCTATATTGTCGAAGCAGTTAGACCGCGAATCGCTCCGGCATTCCGGTTTCAGGAATTCGATCGAATTCGAGCCGATATGTGCCGTAGAAGCCCGTTCCGATCACATCAAATTCCCAGCCCCCATCAACTGGATTCATTGGCATCGCGTTTTGCATCGGATCGTGGCTCATAAACTCTTCGCTGTTATACAAATACAATTGCAGCGAAGGTTCTAAAACTGCTCGAATATAGTATTGTTTCGCGAACACGATGTTATCTGAGAAGCCGACACCAAAAACATCTCGTTCACCAACGTAGAATTCAAGACGCATGACAAAATCAGATTTCGATAAACTCGCGCCCGTGTTGAGATAGCCTTCCCAAATCAGCTTTTGATCGTCTGCCCAAGGAAACGCCAGACTCGTATCGCTAAAGTCTCCGGTGCGGAAAGGACCATAGCAATTCTCGGCTTCTTTACTTTGATGGAACAGTTCAAAATCGACTCCGCGCGGTTTCACCGAAACACCAAAGAAGAATTCACTTTTACCGAAGAAGTCGAAGCCGCGTTTAATTTGTGCTCGGACTTGTCGCAGTCGAGTTCTGACATCGCCGTATAAGAAGCGCGTTGCAATCTCGTACGATTCGCGCGAGGTGACGATCGAATCAAATCCCCCATGTGATTTGTGCATAAAGGTGCGAGGTGCGCCATCGATTTGGGCACAAGCCTGTTTCACCAATCCATCACTACGGTTAAAATTCATTCCAAGTTCGCCATCGATCGGAGAAATTCGATTGAGAAATGCTGCTGTCTGATTGCGATATGCCCGGTAGTTTGTGCCGACAACGCAAAGTAAGCGATCGAGCGGAAAATGCTTCGAGAAATTCACCGCTGAAGTGGGATTGTTCAAGTCGGCTTGGTTTTGGGGATTGAAATGTTCGAGTTCGTTTGCAGACTCGATCGGCAACCAGCGCAAATCGCGTAATAGCTGGAACGATACGCCTTTGTGCGGGGTTCCTAAAGTTACGATTTTATTGATCGCTTCATCGGCAGCGGTGGCACTTCGTTGGGGATAAGTTCGCTGAATTGCCTCGCGCACGACTAAACCGCCCATTGAATGCGCGATGATGTTGACTTTCGGTTTATTGCCTTGAGATTTGAGCGCACAGAGCGTCCGAATGAAATCGATCAGGCGGACGAGGGCTTCACCGTAAATGGGGAAAGTACGATCGCATAAATCGTAATAGCGAAAGACCCACAAGCTTTTCCACGGATCGTCTGATTTGAGGAAATGAAGCGCCATTGCGGGATCGATGATCACTCGACCGCTGAAGAAGCTTTGATCGAAGTCTTTCAGTTCGTCCGGGATGACAGGCGGATTTGCCATTGAATTTGGATAATATCCGACTACATTCGTCGCATCGTTGTAGCGCCAATCCGACTTCATGAAGCGCAGAATCATTCCTTCATAAATATAGTTTTCACCGCGTTTTTGCGGATAAACACTGCCATCATTAAAGCCTTGATACGTTAATCGCCGCTCATCCGCAGTATCGCCAGCCGCAAATCCACGAATTAGGATAATCGGTAAGGCTTGACGAGTTGGGGCAGACCACACCAAATTAGACATAAAACGCACCTGTCGATCTTTCTAAATACGGGCAGAAACTCTTGATAGTTATCCCTTATCTTGTGGATTTCGCACCCGTTGGATCAGATTAATCTACAGGAGAAGACTCGGCGTTACGGATTTTTATTTCACACCGTTACAGATCGATCGATCCGTTTTATCTAATGCAGAATTCGTCGATAAGTAATCAGATAGCCAGTGACAAGCCGCGATCGGGGGATTTGTGTCCAGGACTTGCCTTAAATACCAGAGAATCACCGTACGATCGCGACTCGCAGAAGCTAACAACTCTCCATCCGGACTAAATGCCACACTCCGAACGCCATCCGTATGTCCGCTCAAGGTTGTGATGAGTCTGCCATCTGATGTCCAGAGCTTGATCGTTTTATCTAAACTCGCTGAGGCAAATCTCGATCCATCCGGACTAAAAGCAAGACTGTAAATCTGTTCTTGATGTCCGTTGAGGGTTTTGATTAGCGTCCCGTCTAGTTTCCAGAGCTTAATCGTGCGATCGAGACTTCCGGTCGCAATCATCGAATCGGAAACCGCGATCGCTCGAACTTCTCCGCGATGTTCCACTAAAGAAGCGACGAATTTTCCATCACTCGCTTGCCAAAGCTTTACGGCTCCGTCCAAACTCGATGACACGATGAACTTCCCATTCTGACTGAATACGACTTTTTGAATCGGAGCTTCGTGAGCCGACCACGATCGTACAAGTTCGCCTTTGGCATTCCAAACTCGCAATTGTTTATCCTGTCCACCTGTCACGATCGCTGATCTGTCTGGACTGTAGGCAAGACTCTGAATCGCACTTCCTGGCTCATTTCCCAGTGGTTCCATCGGAGTTCCATCCAGCTTCCATCGCTGTACAATTCCGCTAGCTCCCGTCGTCGCAATCACCGTTCCATCGGGGCTAAATTCAGCATCAAATTTCCAATGTCGATCGCTCTTGAATTCCCGCACGAAGTTCCCGCCCTGTGACCAGAGTTTGACCGATCGATCTTTACTCGCAGACACCAGCCATTCCCCATCGGGACTAAACGCGACTTGATTCACATCGCTGGTATGTCCCTCTAACCGAATCATCCAATCATTGTTTAATCGCCAAAGTCTTGCGGTTTTATCGGCGCTTCCGGTCGCGATCGTTTGCCCATCTTCATTGAATGCGACTGCCCAAGGGGTGTTTTGATGACCTTGAAGCGATCGCAAAAACGTTCCATCTCGTCGCCAAAGTTTGATCGCCTTGTCATATCCCACGGTTGCAATCACTTTGCCAGTAGGACTCCAAGCTAAACTGGTGAGTCCATCACTTTGAGTCTCAATTCTGCGAGCGAGTGTCCCGTCTAATTTCCAAAGCGCGATCGTATCGTCTAAGCTCGCAGAGGCTACCTCAGTTCCATCCGGGCTAAACGCGATCGATTGAACCGCGTCTTGATGTCCGCTCAAAGTTCGGATTAATGTGCCATCGAGTGACCAAAGTTTGATTGTGCGATCGCCACTCCCAGTCGCGATCGTTTGCCCATCCGGACTAAAAGCGACGCTATTCACCACTTGTTGATGTCCGCTCAGGGTGCGAATGAGTTTGCCATCACGAGACCAAAGTTTGATCGTGCGATCGCCGCTCCCAGTCGCGATCGTTTCTCCATTCGGACTAAAGGCAATGCTGTAGATCGTGCCTTGATGTCCTTCGAGACGTGCCATCGACCAACCATCATGACTCCAGAGCCGAACCGTATTATCCGCGCCCCCGGTTGCGATCAATTCCCCGTCAGCACTAAACGCGATCGCAAATACGCTACCGATATGACCTTTGAGTGTGGCAACCAGTGCACCATTAGTGCGCCAAAGTTTGACAGTTTGATCCTCTGAGCAGGTTGCAACAAAATCGCCGTCCGGGCTGAAACTGACACAGCGAACACCCCCAGTATGATCGGAAAATCGATTCGACTCAGCAGCGGTGTAAAGGGTTTGTCCCAAAACTCGATCGACTTGTGCCAGCGTATTTGGATCTTGAATCTGGAGCGATTCGACTTTGGCACGAGCACGCACCGCTTCGATCATCGCGTCCATCCCATGACCCAATGAGTAGAGCAGTTCGGAATTACTAGCGATCGCGCTCACACTATTTCGAGCTGCACCGCGATACTGTGAAAAGGCAACTAATCCCGACACGATCGCGGCAACAAGGGCTAATGTTAGCAGTGCCAATAATCGCCGCTGTAATTTGGTACTTCTGCGTTCTGAAGTGAGTCGAGCCGCGATCACTTGAGCACGATCGGCTTCTAAATCTCGCAGTTTGGTTTGTTCCTCAGCGGTTTGGCTGGCAGTGAGAAAGCGGTAGTCTTCATCGCTCAATTGCTTGCCCATCGACCATTTTTGAGCATCAATCAAGGCTTGACCGCGTAATAATCGCGATTCGTCTTGATAGCCCGATCGCTTCCATTGCGTGAGCGCTTCGGAATACGGACGCAGTTTGGCAAATTGTCGATCGATCCAATTCAAGTCAAAAATCGCTTGATACACCGGATTCTTTGCCCGCAAATATCCATCAGACTTTTCGACTAATCCAGACAACAAGAGCGCGATTTGCTCAACACTGCTATCGATTTCAATTCCTTGATGCGGCTGCTGAAACAGCGGATAGTTTCTGTCGGTTTCGAGCGTGGGCGATCGTAAAATCTGCTGATAGAGTTCTAACAATCGTCCGGTCTGCGCTTCATTACCGAGAAGACGATCGCGAATTGTTCTCAAATGCTCAGGACGATCTTGCGCCTCCCAGTTCTCGATCGCTCTGAGTTGAAATAAATATTCCAGCGTTAGGGCTGAGATTCCCACAGGCTCGAATTCGTCGGATGCAGTCTGCTCGTAGACTTCGCGCACCACAATATCGCAAAATTTCTGGGTTAAGAATGGCTGTCCACCCGTCCAGGTCAAAATATATTTCAGAACGGTTTCGGGATTTTTGACCACGCGCTTTAAGCCGTTGAGCAACGGAGCCGATTCAGAAAATCGAAAGCCCGTTAGCTCGATCGCGCGTCCGATATTAAATGGTGTTCGCTGTTTGTCGCTGATGAGTTCGGCAGGGGTCGTGACTCCCAACAGCGCAAAACTCAAGCGTCGAAATTCTGGCTTCTCCGATCGCTGGTCATAACACGATCGAATCAATGCAAAAAAATCATCCGCCGGAAACTTCAGCGCCAAAACACTGTCGATTTCATCCACAAAAATCACAATGTTTTGATCAATTTGCTGAAGTAATACGGTTTCGAGAAACAGTTCCAGCCGATTTACAAAGGTCAAGTGAGCATGATCGCGCCACCATTGACCAAACTGAATTTTCAATCCAAAACTACTGACAATCGAAGCCGCGATCGAGGCGTACCACTGTTCTGCGCTGACCTGCTGCACGCCGATCGCAGTCATATCGATCGTACAGCACTGCACCCCTGATTCTCGGAGTCGCATCATCGATCGCACTCGCAGACTAGACTTGCCCATCTGCCGCGAGTTAAAGACATAACAAAATTCAGTCGCTAATAGAGCACGATAGAGTTCCTCATCCGCTTGGCGTTCGACGTAACACGTCGCGTTCGGTGGCAGGCTGCCTCCGACTTGATAGCGAGAATTGAGGAGTTGAAAAGTCACGTTGAAGAAAGCGCTTGCTGAAAGTACTTGCGATAGAGTTGGCAGCTTGGCGAAATCATCGGGTCTTTGACACGCACTAGCCCTTTGCTCTGAAGTTTAAACGCTTGAATCGGTTCGAGTTCAACCGGAGCCGCTGATAAAACAACGCGCTTCAAAGCCGTGACCAACTCCGGATATTTTTGCAGATCCCACAGCAAATTGCGGAGATGATTTCCGTATACACCATCACTCGTAGCAGCAGTTTGCAGCAGTTCCTCGACGCTGATCGTCTGTGTACTCAAGTGATGCAGCCCGACTTGTACTAAGTAGGGATTGCCACCAGTGAGTTCTAAAATCGCATCTGCCGAAGCTTCCAGGTTTTCTACTCCGTATCGCTGAGATAAATCGAGCACTTGTTCTGCGTTAAGCGTGGGTAGCTCGATCGATAACCCAGCGTTAAACGGCGACTGATTCAGATTCAGCGGCACATACACCTCAGTTGAGTGCACCAGAATCAATCGAAGTTTCTGCCAGAGTTCGCTTTTGGCATCGCCATACCGCGATTTCTCGTACCAAGCCCGCAACATCCCGAAAAAGTCGGTCGCAATTTCGGGATGCTCGAACACTGCATCGACTTCATCAAGCGCAAGCACGATCGGATGCTCGATTTCGGTCAGGATGTAATTTTCAAAATAGTTCGTGCAGTTGTAACTATTACCGAACAAATCATCCCAAAAGCGATCGACTTGATTTGGCAGTCCCAGATTTTGAGAGACGATCGCACAAAACCACCGCAAGAATCGCTGCAAGTCCGTAAACACAGACGCATCCGCAAGCTGCAAACTGGTAATCGTCGTTTGATAGTGCTGATTTCTAAGCTGGGTCAGGGTTCTAGCAACCAGCGAGGTTTTTCCCATCTGGCGGGGGGCTTTGATGCGGACGAGCGCACCGGATTGAAGGAGCGCTTCGTAGCAGGTATTCTCGATCGGTGGACGGTAGACATAAAACGGTGAATCGACCGGAAGTTGTCCGCTCAGGAGAATACTTTGTCGATTGCTAAAGGTGGCGCTGTCTGAGTCGGTGTAATCTTCTGGAGTCAGCGTTAGATCAAAGGCGCGAAAATAATTCTCTAGCGTTTGTTGGTCAACGGCAACTTTACGGCTGCGGACTCGTGCCAACGTATTAGGACTGAGTGCAGTCAGATCGCTGAGTTCTTGCAGCGTATACGACTTACCAAAATTATTTTGATTCATCGATCGCTGTTCGGCTGCTTGAAGACGCTGCCATCCACGAGTGCTCAGAATGATTCCTCGTTTTCGTTTCGCAGGTTGGCGGGGAGGCTGGGAGTAAGTCATGGATACCATAGGCGTGACAAAGATAGGAAACTCATGCAGAGGTAAAGACACAATCTCCATTTTGTTCCAGGAAGAGTAAATTACCTTATCATTGAAAAGGCTTCTACCGATTCTATCGGTAAAACTTCGTAGAGAATAAGCCTTTCTCTACAAGAAGAATGAGTAAATGCAGCAGTCGATCCGCTGAATGGCTGATGAAGAAAGCATTTCATCATTTAAGGCAATTTCTCACAACTTTTGAGATAGAAATGCAATTTATCCGTGAAATTTCGCACTATATTTCGGTTGAAGTTACGAACTAATTCAAGTAATTTCAACAAATGACTAGATAATGAGAATCAATACGGAAAGATTTAGAAATTAAGGCTCACTTCGCGATCGAATTCAATCTGCAATTTCTCGAGTTGTCCTTACGCTTAGCTTCTCTTAAGTCAGAACAATGAATCGATGAACAGGGCAGCACTAATACGTTTCAGAAATCAAATTGAAATTAGACCGAGCACAAACCGGGTTTATCCTTACCATTCAATCAGGGTTTTTCCTGACTGAAGAGAGTTCCAAGCTTGCTTTGAACCAGATCGATCGCGGATACTAATTACTTAAGTGGTGAACTTAATTTCTAATCTTTCGTAGTCAATTCTCCAGTTGCGGGGCACACTATTGAGAGATAGTCGGCAACTCGCATCAGCAATTTTACGAATTCTGTAAAATCGCACGATACCGTTATTCTCAGAAATATCTCTGAAAGGAGCCAATTATCGCTTCGATTTGACGCAATCGGTATACAAGTAAGAGGATTCCGACTGAGACAGGTCTCGAATTTAGATACTTAAGGGTGCATGAGGTGTGAGGTTATGAAACGGATTCGATTTGTAAATTTGCGAACATCTTCTACGAACACACGATCGTATAACGAGGTGGGAAGGCGATTGCTGCTCAATGTTTGCATACCGTATACTCTCTTCGCTGATGCGAAGTTATCACAGGCACTATAGTCTCCCAGTCCTAAATTTCACAGATTTGTGATTAGGCAGATTTTTTTATTTTTGTCTATTAATCCATCGGGTGTTGACCCATTTTATTTTTCATACGGTAATATTCTTTACCTGTTCAGTTGATGATTCGCTTAGACTGCTCCAGACCCAATGAAAACCATCCTTGTAATCGAAGACGATGAGTTGATTCGGCAGAATCTACTAGAGATTTTGGAACTCGAAGGTTTCCGAGCGATCGAGGCAGAAAACGGACAAATCGGGATTCAGAAAGCTCGCGCTTTTCTCCCGGATCTGATTCTGTGTGATATCTGTATGCCTGAGATGGATGGTTATGCGGTGCTCGAATCGTTGCGATCGACTCCTCAGACTTCCACGATTCCGGTTATCTTCCTGACCGCGAAAACCGAAGCCAGCGATATGCGACGCGGCATGAATTTGGGCGCAGATGATTATCTGGTGAAACCCTGCTCTGTGAACGAATTGATTAGCTCGATTTCTTGTCGATTGAAGAAGCAAGCAGCCTACGTGCAGCGATTCGCCCAACAGCAGCAACAAGCGACCGCAGCGTTCCGACGGGGTGCAATGCTCGATCCGTTGACGAATTTACCGACGCGAGGATTGTTGTATCAGCATCTTCACAATTTACTGACGGCTCAGTCAGCATCGAGTATTGCGGTCTTGTGCTTGAATCTAAAGCGATTTCACGCGATTAATTCAAGTTTTGGGCATACGACAGGCGATATTGTGCTGCAAATGGTGGCAAATCGACTGAGTAAAGTGGTGCAGTCGAATGGATTTTTGGCGCGGCTGAACGGCGACCAGTTTGGAGTTGTATTATCTGACGTGTCTGAAACTGAGATCGAAGCTTATACGCAGATGTTACTCGATCGCATTACGATGCCGTGTGTGGTCGATGGCAACGAGATTCGATTCCATGCGAGTGCCGGAATGACTTGGATCAATGAACTGCGAGGAACGCCGCAAGATCTGTTAACGCAGGCGGAAACGGCTCAGCACTGGTGTCAACAGCCAGGAGTCACCGGATATCGTCGCTATGATTCAGAACTCGACGCATTAGAAATGGAGCGGCGACTGATCGAAATGGATTTAACCAAAGCGATCGACCGAGCAGAATTTCAGGTGTATTACCAGCCGCAAGTGGATCTGCAAACGGGTCAGATTGTCGGCATGGAATCGCTGATTCGCTGGCATCACCCGATTCGGGGAATGGTGTCGCCAATGACATTTATTCCGATCGCAGAAGAGTTAGGTTTGATTGTGCCGCTCGGTGAGTGGGTGCTGAAAACGGCATGTCTACAAGCAAAACGCTGGCAGAGTCTTTATCTAGAGCCGCTGAGAGTGTCGGTTAATTTGTCGATGCGACAGTTTCAACAGCCGAATTTGCCGGAACGAGTTGAAGCAATCTTGCACGAAACTGGACTTGATCCGAAGCTGCTGATTCTGGAGTTAACAGAGAGTTGCTTAATGCAGGATGTCCAAGCGACGATTTCGACTTTGAAAGCCTTGAAGAAACTTGGAATTGAGATCTCGATCGATGATTTCGGGACAGGCTATTCTTCGCTGTATTGTTTGGATCAATTGCCGATCGATGCGCTGAAAATCGACCAAACCTTCTCAAAACAAATCAACATTAACGAACGTGCCACTAAGATTTCTAATGCCATTATCGCGATGGCAAAAAGCCTGAAATTGCACATCGTAGCAGAAGGCGTTGAAGATACCAATCAACTCGAATTTTTCCGCGATCGTGGCTGTGATGCCATCCAAGGCTATCTCTACAGTCCACCTGTTCCACCCGATGAAATGCAAATTTTATTGATGAACGATCGACGGCTCAAACTCGCCGCCGCTTGATTTCAGTTTCTTCGGTGCAATGTTCATACGATCGCTTCAGAACTGCGATGAACCAATCATAACGATCGTCGCAGTTCTTGAATACTTTGACGAATGAGCGGAATCGTTGATCCTAAAATCAGAAACGCGATCGCTAAACTAATCGCACTATCCGCCCACATCCAGTGAAAGACTGCAACAGAAAGCGCCGCCACAATCACGCCAATCGCTCCGAGTGCATCAGCAACGACGTGTAGAAATGCCGCTCGTAAGTTCAAATCGTGGTCGCTGCCTTGGTGCAGAATCGCGATATTAATTCCATTGACAACAAGACCAACGATCGCAGTAATTAACATCGGTAAGCTAGAAATTTCGGGAGTTGTGGTCTGGAATCGCTCGATCGCTTCCCACACAATCCACAGCGAGACCAAAACTAATCCAATTCCATTGAGTAACGCTGCCCAAGTTTCGGGCGATCGATTCGGCTTGATCGAAACTGCGTTCTCGCCAATCCAGCCCCATTGAATCGGAGAGTGTGCGATTCGAGTCGCGAGGAGTGCTAGAACCAGCGCAAAACAATCAGAAACGAGATGTCCCGCTTCTGCGACCAGTGCCAAACTATGACTTGAAAGCCCGATCGTACCTTCTACGCCTGCAAAACTTCCGACCACAATCAGAGCCGATAAAAGCTGGCGTTGTTTCGTTTGCGGATCGTGAGCGGGACAGGCACAGTTTGCAGAATGAGGAGCGGGCATCGGCATTTCACGGATACATTGGAATCACTGACTGTGAACAGTGTAGATGAGTTTCCGATGAACGCTCCAAAAATCTACCACTTCTTATAGGGAAGGAATTTGCCGTTCATCGTGACTTTTACGCGATCGCCTTTCGGATCTTCGACCTTTTCAATATCGAGCGTAAAATCGATCGCGCTCATGATGCCATCGCCAAAAATTTGGCGATCGATACCATTCGATCAAATTTGAACGCGAGGACGGATTGGTTTACCCAACGACGGGTAGAGACGACCCGACGGGTCGTCTCTACGATCAATTCCGCGATCGCCAATAATCAAAATTCCACGATCGCCGAACCCTGGAAATCACGATTCCGATGTCGCCTCGTCTTTTGGGGCTTCCGATTTCGCCTGAGCGCGTTCCTCTCGTTTTTTACGATCGGCAGCCAGTGCATCCGCCATCACCGCTTGAATCTGCGTCATTTTCTCTAGATTGCTGCGATACAGTTCTAGATCCTTCTGCACCTTATCCTCAGAGATATTCAACGCTTGGCAAACTTGTTTCAGGGCTTCAGTTAGCTTCGTCGTATCTTTGACCGTCTCCGGGCTAGAAGTCTCGATCGCAGTATAAAGACCAACGGCAAACAGACGGCTGTATTTAAATTTCGGACTTGATGCGATCGCACTCAAAGTTTCCCGAAATTCGCCAGCTTTCTCAGGAATCAGCACCGTATCCCAAGTATTTTGAGACGCGGCTGAAACAATCCGTTGAGCATCATTGCGGTATTGCTGCGGGTCAGATTCGACAGACCGACACAGCGCATTGAAAATCGAGTCTTTATCAGCTTCAGGGCGATATCCCTGCATGAAGCGATCGAACGTCGTCACCACACCCAGCGCATAGAAGGGGTCGTAGCGGAAGTCCGTGTTGACGGCAAGCAAGTGCATTTCGACCATTAATTCCTCGACCACACGGCGGTAAATCGAGTTCACCGGACGGGTGTGGAGGCTGTAAAACGATCGCTTGGTATCAGAAACGGTACGGACACTATTCACGGGATTATTCGGTGATCTACGTTAAACCATTGTAAAGGGTAATGGGGGATCGATATTTTTTTTGGCGGGATTCGTACTCGATCGGGAACTCGACTCTGCCAGAATCGTTCATGCCCTTGGTTCTTTCGCCTCAGAGATTTTGTATGAAAACGGCTGCGACTCTTGTACTTTCTCTTTCGGTTCTAAGTCAGGGAGCGGCGTTTGCTGCTCTTCCTGATATTGAAACCTATAATTTTGTGCTCAAAAAATACGATTTATTGATGCGTCAGAGTCGAGATGGGTGTGCGTTCTATGCTGATCCAGACTTTATCGTGGCTCGCAGTGAAAAGCCGAATGGAGCCGATAAAAATATTCGGCAGTTGATTGTTTTACAAACGGCGGACAGAAATAGCGGTTCGGGCTGTAGTGGCGTGTTTCAGTTTCTCTATGCAGATGTGAATTGTCGAACGAATCAGATCACGTACACCGATGCGATCGGGTCTCCGGCAAGTTGGAAGACCAATCGCTATTCCGATCCAGAAATGTCGAAAAAGATTTGTGCGTTGCCGACGGTTGAGTTTGCGACTCCTACTCAGAATCTGCCACCTGCAAAGTAGTTTTCGAGACGAGTCGGGTAATTTTACGATCGGCTTCCGAAAGTTCTTCACCCGAATTTAGTTGAGTCGCGTTGTTCTGTAAAACGGTTGCCGCAGTTTGATCGCCCATTTGCAGTGCCGTTTTTGCCGCCGTTTGCAGCATCGTGACGGCTCCTTGTCGATCGCCTTGTTTCAATCTCGTTTCAGCGATTTGAGTTTGACGATATTTTGCCAGCGCTAAAATACTTTGCTGAACATTAGAATCGATCGCAGGTTGATATTGAGCTTGGGAAGCGATTTCGATCGGGAACGTTTCAGAGACTAATTCGGATTGTCCGATCGCTGGATCGTCGTATTTGATTTGAATTTGGGCGATCGTATTTTTTCCTTCTGGCAATTGACTCACATAAAGATTCGCCAAAATCACGCGCGGAGAATCAATCATCAAATCGCCTAATCGCACGATCGCGCTATCACCTTCTTGCTGTACGAAAAGTTCGATCGTTTCCGGCGACACTTGCGCGATCGGTTTTAACTCTGCTAATCGAGTTTCCGGAGCCAGCGTCAATCGTAAAAACGCATTCGTCAGACCGATCGATTGAACGCGATCGAATAATCTCCCAAATTCTGTCACCGCTTGTTCTGGCTCTTGAATGTACGAGAGCGCACCACTGCCCGCATCAGCGATTTTTTCTAAAACGTCTTGGTTCCAATGGTTGCCAAATCCGAGCGAGTTAATCGATAAACCGTAACCTGTCGCAACTTGAGCGAGCTTGACCGCACGATCGTTATCTCCATGTTCGTTCTCACCATCAGTTAACACGAACATTTGCGAAACGGTTTCTTTCTTGCCTTTCGCGGTTTCTTCGATTCCGAGGCGAATTCCTTCATCGATCGCGGTTCCGCCTGCTGCTTCGAGTCGGTCTAAGGCGGATTTCAAACGATTTGAATCATCGACGACTTGATTCGGTAAGAGAACTTTTGCTTTGTGATTGAAAGTCACGATCGACAATCGATCACCGGGAGAAAGTCGATCAATTAACCGTTCTGCCGCTTGTTTAACCGTTTTGAGCGATCGACCTTCCATCGAGCCGCTTTGGTCGAGAACGAGGCAGAGATTGAGGGGAATATCGCGGCGAGTGGAATCGGGCAGGGCTTCGATCGCGATCGAAATCTGACGCTGACTGTTTAACTGCGTCGCATCTAGATGGGCATCACTCAGCGCACATTTCAAACCGACTTGCATAAGAAAGCTCCGTCTGTTGAGAACTCAAACATGCCGACAACTACAGCTTATCTCAGTCGCCCTCCGCATTCAGATGACCGAAATCTTTAGCAAGGGGCTGCGCTTCTTGACTGACACTTTGCCCCAAATAAATTAGTATCTTTTAAGTCTGCATCGCTAAGAGCGCAGTTAGATTTTTCTTAATTCAAATAAATTTGACCCATGATAGTCGATGCCGCTCCGAATCATTTCTCGATTAAAGTCGCAAATTTCGGTGGCTCCGCTGCACAGAGTGTTCGCGATTCCCAAGATATTGTTGCAATTCGGATGCGTGTTTTTCAGAACGAACAAGGAGTCACTCCCGAATTAGAATTCGATGGATTGGATGAAACGGCAACGCATTTTTTGGCATACGACGGAGAAAGAGCCATCGGAACGGCGCGAGTTCGATTCCTGAATAGTCACACTGCAAAATTAGAACGAGTCGCTGTTTTGCCCGATTTAAGAAAACATGGAGTTGGTAGGAAAATTGTGGAAACTGTTCTAGAATTTTTGGCTAACAAAAATATTTCTGATTTGCGGATTCATGCTCAGATATCTGTAGTAGCGTTTTATCAAAAATTGGGGTTTGTTACGGAGGGTGAGCCGTTTGATGAAGCGGGAATTCCCCATATCAAAATGAGCTACAAATTTCCGTAATCTTAGCGAATTGGGATTGATGTGAGTGGTTGCAAAACAGCAAGAACGAAGAGGAGTGAAAAAATTCGCGATCGTCGCCGTAATCTGGGCGATCGGAATGATTATCGATCGGATTTGGTTTGCCGTGGATCGATCGATTCCCGCCTGGGATCAAGCGGAGTATTTGACGGGTGGAATGAATTTCTGGCGGGCGTTTCAAAGTCCAGACTGGTTTTCTCAAGACTGGTGGACAAGCATTTGGTTACTCTCTTCTAAAATGCCGCCGCTAGTTTATTTAACGACTGCACCGTTTATTCATTTATTTGGGGCTGGAGAAGATCGATCAACCTTAGTAAATCTGTTATACAGCGCGATATTACTGGGATCAGTTTACGGATTAGCGATTCGATTGTTCAATCTGCAAGTTGCGGTTTGGTCGATAGTATTGTGTTTATTGTTACCAGGTTTGTATATCATTCGATTGGATTATCTGATCGATTTTCCATTAGTCGCGATCGTAACGCTCACGTTCTTTTGTCTGACACTTTGGGCAACGGAGACAATTACACCGATTTCCAATGAGCAATCCGAAACCGTTGAACAACCCGCACCTGCACCGATTACTCAATCACTCGCAATTGCACAATCGTTCTCGTTTCCTCAAATTCGCGTTTTACGATCGTGGTTTTACGTCGCAGCCTTCGGAATTTCACTAGGTCTATCCTTCCTCTGCAAACAACCCGCACTATTTTTTCTCTTCACTCCAATTGCTTGGTTAGTTATTCTTGCAATTAGAAAAAGGGCATGGCGACGATTAATTCAATTATTGATTGGAATTGCGATCGCGATTTCAATCTGTTTGCCTTGGTATCGAACGAATTGGCTAATTGTCCTGACAGCCGGGAGACGCGCCACGATCGATAGCGCGATCGCAGAGGGTGATCCGCCCCTCACAAGCCTGTACGCCTGGACATATTATTTCAAAGCCTTACCCGCTCTCGTCTCTATTCCGTTATTTGTCGTGGGATTAGTTGGATTGCTCTTGTATTGGAAGCGATCGGTGATTCAAGAAGAATGGGAATGGATCGACGGACGCTGGCTCAAAACAGCGGATTATGGCGGCTTGGGGCGAAGAGGCTATCGACGCGAAATTTATGATCACTGGTCGCAATCGGTTCGTTGGTTGTTAATTTTCCTAATCGGTGCATATATTCTCTGTTCTGCAAATGTGAACAAAGACGATCGCTATATCACTCCATTGCTTCCAGTATTCGCGATTCTATTAGCGCAAGGATTGTTATTATTTCCTGACCGATTGAGAATTTTTCGATGGGGTGCAATCGCCCTTTCGACGATTCTAATGTTCGCGAATCTGTTGCCCATCGAATTTAGTCCAAGATTTCTGCAAACGGCTCATTCCCGTCATGCCGTACTTTCTAGCAATTGGCATCAAGCCGATATTGTCGATGAAGTAATCAGTGCAGAACCTTATCTGCAAAGTACGATCGGCGTTCTCCCCTCACTCCCAGAATTCAATCAACACAATCTGAATTACGCTGGCACTTTAAGAAATTTCCAAGTTTACGGGCGACAAGTTGGAGCCGACAAAAAGCAGATTGAACCAGATACGCGATCGCTTTCCTGGTATGTCACTAAAACCGGAGAAGCGGGCGCAATTCGCAGACCAGAAGCCTACAACGCCGTAAATCAGGCGATTACAACCAGTCCAGATTTTCAGCTTCACAAATCTTGGAAATTGCCCGATAAAACCGATTTAAGTCTTTATCGACGCTCGATCGCTCCCGTTCAAGTTGCGCCAAATCCCAAACCTGCCGTCCAAGTTCGACTCGAACAAATTCGCATTCCGAATCAAGCCGCTCCTGGAAAACCGTTGCCGATTACGTATCGTTGGTCAGGCTCTTGGGAGCAGTTAAACTCTGGACTACTGTTACTCACTTGGACACGAGTTGCCGACGATACGACTCCGAAAAATGCCGCTCCTCGCTGGTTTCATGATCATGCGATCGCGCTTGGAACGCTTCACGCTCCCGCAAATCCTGATGATGCTTCTTTCCAAGTGACCGAACGCCTCGCCGCGCTCCCACCCGCGAACGCTCAAGGCACTTACACGCTCACGACTGCTTATCTCAATCGAGAAACCGGAGCAACTTATGCGATCGAGAGTCCCGATGTTCAACTAACAATTTCACCAACCACTGAAATTGAAGCGCCAGAACTCGATGCCGTGACCCAACTTCGGACGCTTGCCGCTACAATGCCACAGGGAATGAAAGCACTCGATCGTATTTTCGCCAAAGTCGGACAACTGAACCAATACGATCCGAATCAAGATTACGTGACGCAAACGAGACAGATTCTAGAATATCGATTGCAACAAGAACCAAACAATCTCGAATTCGCCTACGGAGTTGCTTTATCGAATGTATTGAAACGACGAGTTCAACCTGCGATCGACACTCTAGAACGAGTCACGCAACTCGATGCCAAAAATCCTGCTGCTCATGCTTATCTTGCATTCGTGAATCTCTATGATTTTCGCCCCGGAGCCGCACAGAAAGCTTTGAATACAGCAATCTCACTTGATCCAAATCAGAAAGAACTCCGAACATTAAATGCAGTTGCTGGATTGATGCGAGGGAACTTGGTGCAGGCATGGACGGAATATCAGCGATCGCAATCATGAAATTTTTTTCATGAGATTTTCATTGAGCCATCATCTTGACCGACGAGAGTAGAACCTGTAAGCCAAATTCATCTCGGAGGACAATATGAAAGCACAGGTGAAAACCATTCTGGTCGCGGGTCTAGGTCTTGTCGGTGTGGCTGCGATCGCATCTTACGCCCTTCTCCCAAAAGCAGGTGTATCGAGCGATCGTCCTAAAACTCCTTCTCAAACGACGATCGCACAAGCACCCAGCAAAACAACACTCGCTCCTCAACTCCAGGGAAAACCCACGATCGTTAAAATTCACGCAGATTGGTGTCCCGCTTGCCAAAAACTCCAACCTGTCACGAACTCGTTACAGCAACAATTCGGAAATCAAGCAAATTTTGTGACTTTCGATGTCACGAATCGATCCACCACTCAAGCCGCAGAAGCGAAAGCTAGAGAATTAGGCTTAAGTGATTTTCTTGCAACCCATCGCAGTCAAACTTCGACCGTTGCGATTATCAATCCAAGTAACGGACAGATTCTCCAACAGTTCCGCTCTAACTTCAATCGGCAAGACTATGTGAACGGCATTCAGAACGCGATCGCACAAATTCGCCCCTAACTGAGAACAACATCATGAAGCTCACGAATGCTCCCTTTACGTCTAAAACAATCTTCTATGTTGGTTTAGCGATCGCTGCATTGCTCTTAGCGTTGATTGCTCCTCATCTCTCTAGTTTGTACAGCTACTTTACAGAATTGGTCGGACAAGTCCAAACACCTTATCAGCAATGGCTTGAACAACAGAATCTCAGCAACCCGATCGTGCTGGTTCCATTAGCATTCATTGGAGGATTGATTGCGAGTATTTCTCCTTGCATTCTGTCTCTTTTGCCTGTGAATCTGAGCTACATCGGCACACTAAACATTACCTCCCGTCGAGCCGCATTTAATAAAGCAGGATTGTTTGTTTTAGGTGTAGTGACAGTCTTTAGTTTATTTGGATTGTTCGCGTCGTTTGGGGCAGCCGTGTTAGTGGACTATCGAGGCTACTTCAACATTGTAGTTGGAGCACTCATTTTACTAATGGGATTGAGTTTTGCAGGACTATTCCATCTCTCGTTACCCCAACCAAAAGCTTCATTGTCAGCCGCATCACCGTATGGAGTCGGACTTACGTTTGCATTGATTAGCTCTCCTTGCTCTAGTCCGGTGTTGTTTTCAGTGATTGCAGCAGCCGCAGCAACCGGATCTCAGATCGTGAGTGTTGCAACTTTAGTGAGCTACGGATTGGGTTACACAGCAGTAATCTTTTTTGCCAGTCTGTACGCTGGACTGATCAAACAAAGTCGATCGCTCCTGGGCAAATCAGATTGGGTGATTCGGATTGGCAGTGCCGCATTGATTCTCGCAGGTGGATTCTATTTAGTGAATGGTATCTCCTGGTTTCTTTAACTCTGATAACTTAGAGATGCGTCCTGTTGAGCGAGCGTGGGACGCATCTTTTACGAATGCGAACTATGAGACACAATCGAAAGCGACGGGTCGGATTCTCATTCAAACAATGGCGCGGAGCATTAACCGGAATACGATCGCGCCTTCTCATCTGGTATTTTGTACTAACACTCTGCATTACGCTGATCTCTGTTTGGGCAACCTTCAAAATCTTCTGTAACTTAGAAGAGAAACAAGCCGCAGAACATCTACAGCGAAGTATCGATGCACTAGAGCAGCGAATTGATCAGAACAGTTCAGCATTTGTGAACACATTAGAACAGTTCGTAAGCAGTCAAGTGCAAGATCCACAACAATCGATGTTCATTGTCCTTGATGATCAAGTCTATTCTGCGAATTCAAGCAGTTATCCTGAACAGATTCGACAATGGGCACGATCGACGGGCAGCGTTCGAGAAGGTTACATTATTCGCGTCGTTGAACCGCTGACCATCAATCAGCAAACAGGTGCAATTGTTGGACTATACGATGCCACAATGCGCTATCAGATGGGCGAAAGTACATTAGCATTGGTAATTCAAGTGACGATCGCAATGATGGTGCTATTTATGTCGATCGCTTGGTTTACCGCTGGTCGATTACTCGCTCCTTTGCGGCAGTTAACCGATACCGCACAGATGATCACCGAAACAGATTTATCAAAACGCATCACTGTTCACGGCAAAGACGAAATTGCAGAACTATCGCTGACGTTTAATCAAATGCTCGATCGATTGCAAGCCGCATTTACCAGTCAGCAAGAATTCATCAAAGATGTCAGTCACGAACTCAGAACACCGATCACGATTATTCAAGGACATCTAGAACTATTAGGCGATGACCCAGAAGAACGCCAAGCGACCGTTGCTTTAGTACGGGATGAACTCAGACGAATGAATCATTTTGTGAATGATTTGTTGTTACTCATGAGAGCCGAACGCCCGAACTTTCTGAGAGTGAGTACCGTTGATTTGGAATCATTGACCCATGAACTATTTGCGAAAGCGAAAGGACTTGCACCTCGAAATTGGGTTCTAGAATCAGTTGGAAATAGCGACATTCTTTGCGATCGACAACGCATTACCCAAGTGATGATGAACCTAGCGCAAAACGCGACTCAGTACACACAGCGTGGAGACACAATCGCGATCGGTTCTGCCACTGACAATCATCGAGTCCGCCTCTGGGTGCGCGATACTGGAGAAGGCATTGCACTAGAAGAACAAATTCGGATCTTCGATCGCTTTTCTAAAGGCACGACTTCTGAAGGAGCAGGATTAGGTTTATCAATTGTTCAAGCTCTGATCAGAGCGCATCACGGAACCATAGAACTCTTCAGTCGATTGGGAGAAGGCGCAACGTTTACAGTAATCTTACCGAAGAGATGATAGTTCAGAGGAATCTCCGATGAATCGATTACTGATTGCAGAAGACGAAGCTCGAATCGCAGCATTTTTGGAAAAGGGATTTCGTGCCAATGGATTTGTAACGACTGTGGCTCGAACGGGAAATGATGCGATCGAGCTTGCTCACAGTGATCAGTTTGATCTGTTAATTCTCGATCTGGGACTCCCCGGTAAAGATGGCTGGCAAGTTCTAGAAGAGGTGCGCGGGCGTGGAGAACGCATTCGGATCATTATTCTGACAGCACAAGATGAAGTCGAAGATACAGTCACGGCTTTAGAAAATGGTGCAAATGACTATGTGACGAAGCCTTTTGAATTTAGTGAGCTATTAGCACGAGTGCGGGTACAGCTTCGAGATAGCGTCGTTCCCAAAACAAAGAGCGGTAAGGAAACAACGATTCGATCAGGCGAAATTGTGCTTGATTTGCTCGCGCGGCAGGTTTGGGTCGGAACACAACTGATCGAGATGTCTGCAAAAGAATTCGCCCTGACTGAAATCTTTCTGCGTCATCCGATGCAGGTCATGAGCCGAGAACAATTACTCGATCGAGTCTGGGGCTATGACTATGATCCCGGTTCTAATGTCGTCGATGCGTATGTGAGACTGTTACGAAAAAAACTCGGAAGTGACTTGATAGAAACTGTCAGAGGTGTTGGGTATCGTCTGCGAGTTTAAGTTGCTTTTCCTTCTTGCATCGAGTAAAGAACTATCAAATTTAATGAAGAGGACTAGAAATTCTATTGAGAATTACTTTTAATTATGGTTGCCCTAATCTGTAAAGTAATCGATAATCAGGATTGATTTTTTACAATCTTTCAAATTGCATAATGTCAACTTTTAATCATCTCAAAACGTTAAGCCGTCGGCAATTGATTCAATTAGGACTGATCTCCGGAACAGGCTTAGCTGGATCAGTTTTGGGATTGAATTTAATCGCTCAAAATCGCAAAAACGCTAAAGTCATCATTCCACCGATCGACATTCCCCAAACCAAAGATGCCGCCAATCCGCTCGCCGTCTTACGCGAGTTTGACTATGGAACCGTTACCCAAGAAAACGGTCGCACTGTGAGAGAATTTCGCGTCGAAGCACGTACTTCCCCGTTAAAGCTCAATAGTTCGACTTCCTTTATCACTTGGAATCTCAATGGACGAGTTCCGGGTCCAACGTTTCGAGCAACCCAAGGCGATCGCATTCGTGTAATCTTCTACAACAAAGCCGGACACTCTCACTCGCTGCACTTTCATGGCACTCATGCGGCAGAGATGGACGGCGTAAAGCCCGTAAGACATAACACCGTCGAAATCTACGAATTCGATGCAGAACCTTACGGTGTACATCTTTATCACTGTCATATCGAACCCATCACGCGCCATGTAGGGAAAGGCTTGTACGGCATGTTTATCATTGATCCGCCCACCCCCCGACCGCCTGCGGATGAAATGGTCTTGATCATGGCAGGGTACGACGTGAACGACGATCGTAAAAATGAACTCTACGCATTCAACGGCTTACCCGACTATTACATGCACAATCCGATCCCGATTCAACAAGATCAGTTAGTGCGTCTATATGTGTTGAACATGATCGAATTTGATCCGGTTGTAACCTTTCATCTTCATGCGAACATGTTCAAGGTCTATCGCACTGGACGAACAATGGAGCCAACCGAAGAAACCGATGTCATCACAATGGGAACTGCTGAGCGTCATATCTTAGAGTTCAGTTTTCATCACACCGGAAAATTCATGTTTCACCCTCACCAAGACTATGTGGCTGAATCAGGCTGTATGGGTGTGTTCAATGTTGTTCCGAATGCTTAGCTGAACTTAACACACCACTTATTGACAAAAACTCTGATTAAGTCACACAATGAGCGAAGCCGATCGCTTAAGCAGAAAGATTTTCAATAACAGAACTCTCTCTACACTCCTTTCTGGAACCTCAAATCATGTTTACCAAGTTTAAATTCTTCGCCTGTTTTCTCTGTGCGCTGGGCTTGAGCGTCTTAATTTCATGCAGCTCTCAAATCCCCAACACGACCACTTCTTCCCCTGCTCCAGCGACCGACACCACTGCGACCCACTCAACACCCAGCAGAAAGATCAATATCAATAGTGCAATTCTGTCTGAACTCGACAAGCTAGAAGCAAAGCTCGGTATTCCTGCACTCTCGAACAAGATTCAGGGAAGCCGTCCCTATGGCAAAACTGAGGAGTTAGTTTCTAAGAATGTGATCAATCAACAACAGTTTGATCAAATCAAAGACCTAGTAACGATCGAAGATATCAAGCTCGAAGGCGAAGCAAAAGATGTCGATTACATGACTAAACTCGGCTTGATGAAAGGGCATCTCTATGTTGCAAAAGAACTGTTAGATTTGCAGAAACCAGAACAAGCAGAACCTCACATCGGACACCCTGTAGAAGAAATCTACGCGGATGTAGAAGAGCAACTTGCCGAACGTAAAGTACCTGAGTTCAAAGCTCCTTTGATTGCGTTGCAAGATGAAGTCAAAGCTGGCGCGAACAATGCTGAGAAAGTGAGCACAGGTTACAACACTTCAATGCAAGCCGTTGAAACCGCTATTAACGCTTTACCTGCAACTCAGCGTCAATCTCCGAACTTTGTGCTGCAAGTGATGAATGGCTTGTTAGATACCGCAAACTCAGAATATGGAGCTGCGATCGCAGATAACAAAATCGCTCAAGTCATTGAATACCAAGATTCACGTGGATTTGTGGTCTATGCAAACGAACTCTACAAAGGCATCTCAGATGCAATGGCAAAATCTCAACCTGCGGCGCACAGAACCATTGAAACTAAGCTAGCTGAACTATCCAAAACTTGGGCGGCGGTGACTCCTCCTGCTACTCCAGTCAGTACAAGCGATCAGGTTTCAGCTTTGATCAAAGATATCGAGAGCAGCACTCAAAAGGTCGCTAAAGCCTCGTAAGGTGAGTTCATTGTCATGATTCGGCAGATCAAGCTTGATCTGCCTTTTTGAATATTTTTTGGAGTCGATCATGGATTTAAGTTCTGCAATTCCGACGTTTATCATTACCCTGCGCGAAGGGGTGGAAGCTGCCTTAGTGATTGGGATTGTGTTGGCGTACTTAAACAAAGCAAATCGACGCAATCTTAGAGGCTGGGTCTGGGGTGGCGTGGGTGTTGGACTTGCAGCGAGTGGAATGATCGGAGTCTTGTTTGGGTGGATTGTGCAGCAAGCGGGAGCAGCAGGCAGTTCTGTTGAGCAATTTTTAGAAGCATCCTTTAGTGTTTTAGCGATCGTATGCCTCAGTTGGATGCTGATTTGGATGACGCGCAATGCTCGATCACTTAAACAAGATGTTGAAGGCGCGATCGGATCGGCACTGAAACAAGATGCTCAAGCAGGTTGGGGAATCTTTGGCTTAGTGTTCTTTGCAGTCGTGCGAGAAGGATTTGAAACCGTACTATTTATTGCTGGAAAGTTTCAGCAGGGAATTGTTCCAACCTTGGGCGCACTAAGTGGAATTGGAATTGCAGCGGGCATTGGAGCCTTGTTATTCCGCTGGGGAATTCGCCTCAACATTCGGAAGTTTTTCATGGTTATGGGAGTTTTGTTACTTCTGATTGTTTCGGGGTTGATTGTAACTGCACTGGGACATTTTGATGCGGGAATGTCTGCCTTGTCACAAGTCGATCGTAAGTCTGCTTCTCTCTGCTTTTTCTATGAGCGATTTGCCAAACCTCAAGATCGCGATTGTGTGCTCGGTGGTATGGTGTGGAACTTTAGTAAAGTGCTACCTGCCGAGAAGTTTCCGGGTTCGATTTTAAGTGCATTGTTTGGATACACCGATCGCTTATATTTGGTGCAAGCGATCGCTTACTTAGTGTTTCTATTCACGGTGGGTAGCTTGTATTTTCAGTCTTTGTTTGGTCGATCGCTATTTTCACCCCGTCGTAAGCAAGAACTGAATTAAGAAAACCTTTGTCACTATGGATCAAGCGAGATACCAAATCCATAGTGATTATAGTTCAGTGAATTAAGCCATCACCATTCCACCATCAACATTCATCACTTGTCCGGTGATATATCCCGCTGCCGGAGAAGCCGCCAAAAACCGAATCATTTCCGCGACTTCTTCAGGCTTACCATACCGATTCAGCGGAATAAACTTGAGAATCTCATCTGTCTTCAAATCATTGGTCATATCGGTTTCAATAAATCCAGGAGCAACCGCATTCACAGTAATTCCACGACTCGCCAACTCTTTCGCCACTGTTCTTGTAAATCCAATCACACCCGCTTTTGCAGCACTATAGTTTGCTTGTCCTGGATTGCCCATCTGACCTGCCACCGAGGTGATATTCACAATCCGCCCACTCCGCTGCTTCAACATAATTTTGCTGACAGCCCTGGTGCAAAGAAATACACCTGTCAGATTCAAATCAATCACCGCTTGCCATTCTTCTGGCTTCATTCTCAAGAGCAAGGTATCGCGAGTAATTCCGGCATTATTCACCAAAACATCGATTCTGCCGTACTTTTCCATCGTGCCGTCGATTAGTGCATCGACCTGATCGGCTTTCGACACATCCGCTTGAAGCGGGATGGCTTCGCCACGCACAGCGCCCGCACTTCCCCCATTCCCGGTAATCGCCGCAACCACTTCATCGGCTGCCCCGCTCGAACTTGCATAGTTCACGACCACGGTCGCGCCTTCATTCGCCAGTGCCAACGCTGTCGCCCGTCCAATTCCCCGCGATGCCCCAGTGACGATCGCGACTTTTCCCTGTAATTCGCCCATGAGTTCTCACCTGTGATAAATCTGCGAATTTGATCATATCGGCATCAGGGACGCAGATCCGCCAAAACCCAGTTTTTACAATCCCGGATTCGTTCATAATTTCTTGAAAAGATGATTAACTCGCTTAACTTGGGGTTATTTTTTTCCTCATTGGGGAGTAGGATGGCTTCTAGCGCGATCCCTTGAAATTCTCGATCGCTCTCTTTGCAGTTTCAAATTCACCTATGACCAGAGATCGCGGCATTCCTAATCGTCGGAACCGGAAATCACCGAGCAGATCGAGCAGTCGTCCTTCGATCGAAAAATCGTCTGCTCAAGCGGTGCAAGACCGTCCTCAGCCCGAAAAAACACCGGATCGGATGGCGAATTTGCTCGATCGATTTCACAAAACGCGAAAATGGCTGTTCAGCGATTGGCGTGCGTTAATTGCGCTATCGCTTGCGGTAACTGGAGGCGCAACCGCTTTATCTCTAGCATTTCTGTTCAAACTGCCCGCTGTTCCAAACTGTCCTTCGATCTTTTGGCCCCTCGCTTCAGCTTCTTTACGGATTCATTGCGCCGAAATTGCTGCTGGGAAGCGCACCACGAAAGATTTATTAGAAGCGATCGAGCTTGTCAAATCCTTGCCGCCGGATCACCCACTCTACGACGAAGCCAAGCGTCTGATCGAACTGTGGGCACAAGAGATTCTCGATTTAGGTGAAGAAGCGTTCCAAGCTGGAAATCTCGACGAAGCGATTAATACCGCCAACAGAGTGCCGAAAGTCGGGAGTGCTCATACTCAAGTGGAAGGCAGAATCAAGCGATGGAAAAGTATTTGGTCTTCGGCTGAATCGCTGTATCGCAAAGCCGAAGACGCACTGAGAAAAGAGAATTGGCGGTTGGCATTGACCGAAGCAGGGCGATTATTGTCGATCGATAACAAGTTCTGGCAAACCACGAAATACCAAGAACTCAGCAACAAAATCACCGCCACCCGCGAAGATATTACCAAGATTGCAAAGGCGAAAAACCTGATCGAATCGGGCGGATTGCAGAATCTCTCAGAAGCGATCAAACTCGTTTCTGAGATTAATAATCAGAGCTACGTCTACCAAAGAGCGCAGGAAGTTCTAGCAAATGCGGGCAAGAAGATGCTAGACCTCGCAGAAGCGGCACTCGATCGACGAGATTTAACAACTGCGCTCGACGTGATCAAACAAATTCCTGCTGCTGCGAATCTGCAAAAAGAAGTCGAAGATTTTGAAGTGTTAGCGAATGCAATGGGGCGCGTCTGGAATGGAGCACCTGAAGATTACGATGCCGCGATCGCACAAGCTCAAAAAGTCGGATCGGATCGTCCCTTCCACAACAAGGCGCAACAATTGATCGCCCGTTGGAGAACTGAAAAAGGCGAAATGGCGCAACTCGATCGCGCCCGGCAGTTATCGCAATCGAATCGACCGGAAGATCTTCAAACCGCGATCGATGCCGCTTCTCAGGTTTCGAGTTCCAATCCGAAAGCGAAAGAAGCGCAGCAAATCGTTGACCAAATTACAACAGACATTCAGAACCGAGAAGATCGACCGCTGATCGATCAAGCTGATCAGATTGCAAATCAAGGAGATGCGAACTCGTTACAGCAAGCGATCGATCTACTCAGCCGAATTTCATCGCGTCGCGCCTTGGGTGGAGAAGCCGCAGATAAACGGCGACAGTATGCAAGTCAGCTTCAAGCCATTCGCGATCGAGAACGGGCATTAAGCCAGCCTTCTCCGTCACCTGATCCAACCGTTCAGGACAGAATTCAGGAATCTGCGTCCGCTGAACAGATTTTGCAGGATGCGAGAAATATTGCCAACGGTGGAACGGTCGATTCTGTCGCAGAAGCAATTCGGAAAGCTGATGGAGTGGCACTATCGAGTCCGATGCGACAAGAAGCGCAATCGTTAATGGATCAGTGGAGCCAACAGCTTTTACAAACCGCGATGTCACAAGCGAGCGGTGATCCCGGACGAGCGATCGCGATCGCACAACAGATTCCAATGGGTACGCAAGCTTACGACCAAGCCCAATCCTTGATCCCACTTTGGCAACAAGGTCTAAGACGTTAACGCCTCGATCTGACGCACTACAGTGAGAGCCGAATAACTCACACCTGCGGTTCCTTCTCCAGGATGCGTCGAATCCCCAACTAGCCAAAGATTCTGTACTGGAGTTCGATTCGCAAATCCAAACGGTCCAAAGGTCGGAATTCTCTGACCAATGCCGCCAACAATCCCGTCTGCTCGTGCGGTAAATCTCTGGAAGGTTCTGGGAGTTGCCGATTCTTGGTAGACGATCGTGTCCGAATTCAGCGTGAAATAGCGTCCGAGTTTGTCGATCGCTTCTTCTGTATATCGCTGTTTCAGCCCTTCGTAATCGTCGGCATTCTTCCACGCTCCGGTATCCGTGAACGATGAAGCAACGATCGTCGCTTTTCCGGCGGGTGCACGTCCGTCTCCTTCATGACTAACCGAAACGAACAGCGAATTATTTTCCCCGATCGGTCCTTCATAGTCGTAGAGAAATTGCAGATGCGGCGGACAATCTTCAGGAATTGCGGCTCGATCGACTCCCAGATAAATCACGAACGCTCCAGACGAAGGCGGCAATTTATCAACGCGATGGCGATATCCTTTCGGGGCAGCATCTCCAAGCAGTTCGACTAAATTCTGAACAGTGACATTTGCCACGACATGATCAGCAGATTCAAACCAAGATTCGCCTGTTTTCTGACTGCGAATCGTTACGCCTTTCGTCTGACCGGATGCGGTGTGAATCTGCTCAACGGTGTGCCGCATCAAGAGTTTGCCGTTATCGCGTTTGAGAGATTCGACTAATCGATCGCTCAAAACCTGCATACTGCCTTGCAAGTGAAATAATCCTTGAGGAGCCTGAGACACACTCAAGGCAGTCGCCGCATATAAAAGTGCGGTTTCATCGGCATCGACTTGGGAGTAAAGCTTTAGTTGTAGATCGAGAAAGGTGCGAAGTCGTCGGTGGCTGTGCCTATCGCTTTGCGAACCGTTCCCTAATCCATACCCTCGCAGTGCATCCCCCACGGTCGAAAACGTATGCGGCAAAGTCAGTAGCGTATCTGGGCGAACGGCTTTCGTCAGTTGCCACAAATCCCAAACACTTCGAGGCGGAAGAACCGGATCGCGAGATTGAAATGCCCAACTGTAGCGAAACAAATCATTCAGAAGCTGCCAGAACGGTTCGCTACCGGGAAATTGTCTCTGACGTTCAGCTTTCCATTTTTCAGAGTCGCGCCAAACTTGAATTGGCTCACTCTCACCCGGAAGAAAAACGGCACAAGCCGGATCACAATAAGTCGCAGGCGGAAGAGCGATCTCTAACTCCGAAAAAATTCGATGATGAATGCCACCCGGTTCTAAGCCTGCGACCTGAGTTGCCCCAACATCGAACGTAAATCCCTGTCGTTTAAATGTCGAAGCACACCCACCAGGAACGAGTGCCTGATCCAGCACGAGAACTTCATATCCCCGATGCGCCAGCAGCGCCGCCGCCGTTAAGCCACCGATTCCTGCACCGACCACGATCACTTTGCGGGTTGACTTGCTCTGCATCACTTAACATTTTTTAACGCTCTGACTTTATTGTAGAGAATTGCGGAACTCAGCGGATAAACCAAAGGAAGGGAGTTTTCCGAGAATTCTGCAAATTTTAAGTGTGAATTACAACTTTGCAAACACTAAGATAGGTAAAGCACGTCACCAAATGCCATGACCTCAACGCTCATCCGATCGCCAAAACTCAACGCGCCCACGATCCATCGTCTTGCCAATGGCTTAACGATTATTGCCGAACAGATTCCCGTCGATGCTGTTAATCTCAATGTCTGGCTCGATGTCGGATCAGCGATCGAGTCCGATGCAATTAACGGCATGGCGCACTTCCTCGAACACATGGTATTCAAAGGAACCGATCGACTCCAAAGCGGGGAATTTGAACGACAGATCGAACAGTGTGGAGCCGTGACGAATGCGGCAACTAGTCAGGATTACACACACTATTACATCACGACCGCGCCCAAAGACTTCGCAACGCTTGCCCCGCTGCAAATGGATGTGGTATTGAATGCGCGAATTCCCCAAGACGGCTTTGAGCGGGAAAGATTTGTTGTGCTGGAAGAGATTCGTCGATCGCAAGATAATCCTCGTCGTCGCACGTATCAGCACATGAGCGAAATGGCGTTTGAAACTTTGCCGTATCGTAGACAAGTTTTAGGACCTGCTTCGGTGATCGAAAACCTCAGCGCTCAACAAATGCGGGATTTTCACGCCGAATGGTATCATCCTCGATCGATGACTGCTGTGGCTGTCGGAAACTTACCCGTCGATGAACTGATTCGCATCGTTGAAGAAAGCGTTTCTCACATTTCACCGACTGGTCATAAGCCGCAGATCGGGCAATTGGCATCCGAGCAATCCTTTACCGAAATTGTGCGGCTGGAGCATATTGATCCCAGTCTGACACAGGCGAGATTAATGATGCTGTGGCGAGTTCCGGGACTTTCAGATTTACAGCAAACTTACGCGCTCGATGGATTGGCGAGCATTCTCGGACATGGACGCACTGCAAGACTGGTGAAAGATTTGCGAGAAGAACGCGGTCTAGTGTCGAGCGTATCTACCAGCAATATGACTTATCGCCATCAAGGAATTTTCTGCGTATCGGCTCAGTTGCCCGTGGAAAATATCGATGCAGTCGAAGCTGCGATCGCATCTCATCTTCAATCCTTGCAAACCGAATTCGCTACCCAGTCGGAACTCGATCGCGTTCGTACACAAGTGGCGAATCATTTCACCTTTGGAAATGAAACCCCTAGCGATCGCTCTGGTTTATACGGCTACTATCAAACTCTAGTGGGCGATTTAGAGCCAGCCTTTAACTATCCAGATTATATTCAATCGCTGTCTGCGGCTAAGTTACAAAAAGCGGCTCAAACTTATTTGCCGACGGATGCTTATGGTTGCGTGATTGTGAAGCCAGGAAAATAAATCATGTGGACTCAAATCGATGCCCAGATTAGTCAAGCGATTCCGCACTCGTTTGAAAGTCGCGATCGACGTTCTGTGGGTGGCGGCTGCATTAATCAAGGGTATCGAGTCAGTGACGGAACGCAAACGTTTTTCGTGAAACTGAATCGCGCCGATCAGCTTGAGATGTTTGAAGCGGAAGCGATCGGGTTACAACAGATGCGAGAAGCGCAGGCGATCCGAATTCCGAAACCGATTTGTACTGGGATTTCAGGAAGTTCAGCTTATATCGTGCTGGAATGGCTTGATCTGGGGCGGGGAAGTTCGCAAGCTTGGGTGGATATGGGACGGAATCTCGCTCGAATGCACCAGTATCAGAAATCAACGGCATTCGGATGGGAACGAAATAATACGATCGGTTCAACGCCTCAGATTAATTCCTGGACAGCGAACTGGACGGAATTTTTCACACAGCATCGAATCGGCTATCAGCTTGAATTAGGAGAGCGGAACGGGGGACGGTTTCGGAACGGCGCAAAGTTACTGGAGCGAATTCCAGAATTACTTGCAGGACATGAACCGAAACCCTCGATCGTTCACGGTGATTTATGGTCAGGAAATGCGGCGGTGATGCAGTCTGGGGAAGCGGTCATCTTTGATCCAGCGACCTATTGGGGCGATCGAGAAGTGGATTTAGCGATGACCGAATTGTTTGGGGGGTTTCCCGCTGAATTTTATCGGGGCTATGAAGCGATCTATCCGACTGATCCAGGCTACAAGCAGCGAAAAACACTCTACAACCTGTATCACATTCTGAATCACTTTAATTTGTTCGGGGGCGGCTACGAATCGCAAGCGAATCGAATGATCGATCAATTAGTTGTGTGAACCGTTCATTTGAGGGACTGATTCGATCGATGGGACAGCCTCGATCTTTTCAATCTGAGCCACGTTCACTTCATCGGCTTTGACCGAAGTAGAATTGCGCGAGGAATTGCTGCCACCGGGAGACGGCATCCACCAAGCGAGAACGCTCGTCACTCCACCCCAATACAGCGCACTCGATTGGCTATCATTCGGATTCGACAACTTAAACAGACAGAAACAAAGAATAATCGAGCTAAAGACGACCTGCATACTCAAACGCACTTTTTCTTGAGTCGGCATGTAGATTTCTCCTAGATGACTAAGTTTTGATTAGTATTCCCGCTTGCTTAAATTGTGGGTCACGGGTTTAGGAATCTACAGTACCCATCTAGGGAATTCCTTGGAGAGCAGGATCAAGCCTTGTCCTGCCGCGTTACTGTTTAGAGCGGGGTGCAGGTTGCTGTAAATTCTTGGGTGCGATAAAGACGGTTTCACCTTTCTCGTTTTGTCGCTTGATCGCGCCTAGTTTCAGCAACTCACGTTTGGCTCGATCGCGAGTCGGCTTGTCCCCTGCCGCGATCGCATCTTGATAAACCATTAACCAGGTTTGGAACCGCACCCAGCCAATCTCCGGATTCGTTCTGAGAAAGCTTGCAGTTTCCTGAAATTGCGGTGCAAACTGCTTGTACTCCTCGGATTGAGCCGCCCAATTTGCGGTCATGTCAAACGATCGAGCCGCTTCTGGCAAGTTTCCCAATAAAAGAATCTGATCCGTCGCTTTCCAACGCCATACGGTGAAGGCTCTAGGGTGCATCTGAGGCGACAGAGCATCGGTTCCCCGTTTCATATATTCGAGTGCCAATTCTGGCTTGCCCACCTGATGCGAAACGGCTCCAGATAAGAAGAGATAGCTTTCGACAAATCGGGGATCGTGGCGAGTAATAATATCGAAGTACTTTGGACTGAGAGAAAATCCGGTCGCTTCACGAGCAGGCGTATCGCCGTAATATTGAATGAAATTGAGAAACGTCCAGTTCGCCATCAGATTGTCAAATCCGAAACTGGGCATTCGACTGAGAAGATTGAGGCGTAATCGTTCCTGTTCTTCTGCCTGTTGAGGCGTTTCGAGAGAAATTGAAGGTTGTTTTAAGCGATCGTACTGAATGGCGACCACACCAGCGATCGCGACACCCGAAATTATGCAGTGCCCAAAGATACTTCCAATTCCCTTAATACTGACAACCACGACCCTGAACTCCTCAGTTTAAGAAAGCTTAATGAAACTCAGCCGGAAAGCCTAGAACAATTTGCCCAAATTCCGCTAGATTGTCTTAAAGGTTGCAACTGCCCAACGGAAACTAAGCCATATTAGTCTGCATGGCTGGTTTTATACTCAGAGACACTTGATCAACTGTCCTAGAACTGTCACATTATCTGGAATTTCACTGTGTACCCTGTATCTAGTTTTTGGGGTTCCAGTGTTTTCTCTAACTCCTTCATTTAATTTACCGATTTCATCTCTGGCAATTTAAATTCATCTGTGTCACCCTGTTTGTCAGGTGTGATTTTTGATTGACAAACTGTCCACTCCTCGCTTCCTCTACACTCAATGAATCGACCCACCCGACGTGTTTCGCTGCTCCAAGTTGCTCTCTGTAGTGGTGTCATTGCGGCGACCGCTACCGGAACTGTATTGAACGCCGATCGTTCTGTGAAAGCGGCTCTCCAAGACAGCCCTAAATCAGTCCTCGATGAGGCATGGCAAATCGTCAACCGCGAATATGTGGATGGCACTTTTAATAAAACAAACTGGCAAGCGGTGAGACAATCGCTGCTCGGTCGAGAGTATTCTTCGCGCCAACAGGCTTACACTGCCCTTCGAGATGCCCTGAAGAAGTTGGATGATCCATATACCCGCTTCATGGATCCGAAACAGTTTGAAGCCTTGACGAATCAGACCTCCGGCGAATTGTCTGGGGTTGGAATTCGCCTCGAACAAAATGAGAAAACGAAAGTTCTAACCGTCGTCGAACCTTTGGAAAATTCTCCAGCGATTAGAGCGGGGATCAAATCGGGCGATCGCGTTTTGGCGATTAATGGTCGATCGACCAAAGGAATGAGCGTGGAAGATGCCTCGAATCTGATTCGTGGAGAAGCCGGAACAAAAGTCACTTTGCAAATCGGACGCGATGGCGCTACAAACTTTGATTTACCGCTGACTCGTGCTCGAATTGAACTGCAAGCGGTTCGTGCCAGCGTTAAACAAGAAGGCAAGAACAAAATCGGTTATATTCGCCTGTCAGAATTCAGCAGTCATGCGGCAGAGCAGATGGAACGGGCAATTCGCAACCTGAACGATCAGAAAGTTGATGCGTTCGTGCTGGATCTGCGCGGAAATCCGGGTGGGCTGTTGCAAGCGAGTATTGATATCAGCCGCATGTGGTTGGATCAAGGCGCGATCGTCAAAACGGTGAACCGTCAAGGAATCGGCGATACGGCTTATGCGCGTGGAAGACAGTTGACGAAGTTACCAGTAGCAGTGATCGTGGATGGTCGATCGGCAAGTTCGAGCGAAATTCTCGCGGGTGCGCTGAAAGATAATAAACGCGGCACGATCGTGGGTAGTCAAACGTTCGGTAAGGCATTGGTACAGTCGGTTCATTCGCTTTCGGATGGATCGGGATTGGCAGTGACGATCGCGCATTACTATACCCCAAATGGCACAGATATTAGCCAAAAGGGAGTGACTCCGGATGTCAAAGTCGATCTTTCGGATGCTCAGCAGAAATTCTTGGCAACCAATCCGAAACTGATTGGTACGCCTCAAGATCCGCAGTATGCACGAGCGTTGAATTTCTTAGAGCGGACGGCACTGGCGAAACCGGGAGCACAACAAGCTTCACAGCAAGCGGCTCCAGTTCGTCGGTAATCGTTGAGGGTGTTGAATGAGAGAATCGATCGTTCTTCGGAGCGATCGATTTTTTGTTGGGCAAGCGATCGTAAACAATTCGGAAGCCGCATCAGCCCAATGCGGATCGATCATGATGTGAATAATTCTGTAGCCAAAGTTACAAAACCAATTGTGGGATCTCATAGGCTGAAACTGGTAACGCAGCAGCGGACTAGCTTGTATGACGAAACAGAATTTAGTCGTGATCGGGAATGGGATGGTCGGTCACAAGTTCCTAGAGCGAATGATCGAGAACGGATCAGCAGAGTGGAATTTGATCACGTTCTGTGAAGAATCGCGGATGGCTTACGATCGCGTGAATCTCAGCGGATTTTTTGCCGGGAAAACAGCAGAAGATCTGTCTTTAGTTGAGCCAAATTTCTATACAAATCATGGCGTTCAGATCTATGTTGGGGATAAGGCTGTTGGGATCGATCGCAATTCCAAAACCGTTACTTCCGCCAATGGTGTCACGCTGCGTTATGACAAGCTCGTCCTTGCTACCGGATCGTTTCCATTTGTGCCGCCGATTCAAGGCAGGGAGACACAAGGGACGTTCGTGTATCGCACCATTGATGATCTCGAAGCGATCGAAGCCTACGCCCAATCATGTCGAACTGGGGTGGTTGTTGGGGGCGGTCTGCTCGGATTGGAATGCGCGAATGCGTTGAAGAATTTGGGGCTAGAAACTCATGTGGTTGAGTTTATGCCGCGATTAATGCCCGTTCAGGTGGATGATGCGGGTGGAGCATTACTGAAACAGAATATTGAAGCGATCGAGGTTTCCGTTCACACGAGTAAATCGACGACGGAAATCGTCAGCGAAAATGGGCGCGTCGATCGAATGCTGTTTGCCGATGGAACGGAACTGCAAACGGACATGATCGTATTTTCGGCGGGGATTCGTCCGCGAGATGACATGGCGCGATCGTGCGGTTTGTCGGTCGGTGAACGGGGCGGAATCGTGATTAACGAGAATTGTCAAACTTCGGACTCGGATATTTATGCGATCGGGGAATGTGCCCTTTATGAAAATCGCATTTATGGATTAGTCGCGCCAGGTTATTTGATGGCGACTGTGGCAGCGGATCATCTCTGTGGTGGAGTTGGCAATCCGTTCACAGGCGCAGATATGTCTACGAAGCTCAAATTATTGGGTGTGGATGTTGCGAGTTTTGGGGATGCGTTTGCGAAGACAGCGGGCGCGAAAGAAATTGCGATCGTCGATTCAATTCAAGGCACTTATAAAAAGTTAGTTGTCGATCAAACTGGAAAAACTCTACTCGGTGGAATTCTAGTCGGAGATGCTTCAGCGTACGGCAATCTCCTTCAGTTGATGCAAAATCAAATTACATTACCGCCACATCCTGAAGATCTGATTATTCCACCTCGAAATGGTAGTTCTGCGGCAGTGATGGGAGTTGATAGCTTTCCTGATACTGCCCAGATTTGCTCGTGTAACAATGTCACCAAAGCCGCGATTTGTGATGCGATCCAGAATCAGGGATTAACTGATATTGGTAGCTTAAAGCAATGTACTAAAGCGGGAACAGGATGCGGGGGTTGCGTTCCGTTGGTCACTGATTTACTTAAATCAGAACTGAAGAAAGCGGGCATCGAAGTTAAGAATCATTTGTGTGAACATTTTGCGTATTCGCGGCAAGAACTTTATCATCTAGTGCGATCGCAGAAAATCCACACGTTCAATCAGCTACTCGAACAACATGGAACGGGTCAGGGATGCGAGATTTGTAAACCTGCGATCGGATCGATTCTGGCATCCGCGTGGAATGATCACATTCTTGATCCGGCTCATGCAAGCTTACAAGATACGAATGATGCTTTCCTCGCGAACATTCAGCGGGACGGAACTTACTCTGTCGTTCCGCGCGTTCCAGGTGGAGAACTGACACCGGATCAATTGATTGCACTCGGTCAAGTCGCGAAAGAGTTTGGGCTGTACACCAAAATTACGGGCGGTCAGCGCGTTGATTTATTTGGAGCTAGAGTCGAACAATTACCGCTGATTTGGAAACAGTTAATTGATGCGGGATTTGAATCGGGTCATGCTTACGGAAAAGCGCTCAGAACGGTGAAATCTTGTGTGGGTAGTACTTGGTGTCGGTTTGGAGTGCAGGATTCGACGAGTTTAGCGATCGAGGTTGAACTGCGTTATCGCGGCTTACGTGCTCCTCACAAGATCAAATCTGCGGTGTCCGGTTGTACTCGCGAATGTGCCGAAGCTCAGAGTAAAGACTTTGGCATCATTGCAACTGAAAAAGGCTGGAATTTGTATGTTTGTGGCAATGGTGGCATGAAGCCGCAACATGCACAGCTACTTGCAGCAGATTTGGACAAAGAAACCTTGATTCGGTATATCGATCGCTTTTTAATGTTCTACATTCGCACTGCAAATCGCTTAGAACGAACTGCCACTTGGTTCAATAAGCTTGAAGGTGGGATGGACTATCTCAAGCAAGTGATTATCGAAGATTCACTTGGCATCTGTGCAGAACTTGAGGCAGAAATGGCGCATCAAGTGAACACCTATGCTTGCGAGTGGAAAACCACGATCGAAGATCCTACAAAAGTTCGCCGCTTCCGGCACTTTATTAACTCAGATGATCCAGATCCGAACATTGTTCAAGTCGAAGAGCGCGGGCAACATCGCCCCGTGTATGAACATGAGCGGCAATTGTTTTCGTTAACGCGATCGTAAGTTATCCTTCACCGTATCTAAACTATGCAATCTTCTCAGTCTATTACAACAACCTGGACGACTGTGTGCACCTTAGAAGACATCATTCCGAATACGGGAGTGTGTGCCTTGGTCAACGGGCAACAGGTCGCGATCTTTCGAGTCGGACCAGATCAGCTTTATGCGATCGATAACTATGATCCATTTAGCAAAGCGTATGTGCTTTCTCGTGGCATTGTGGGCGATCGTAACGGGATTCCTAAAGTTGCCTCACCCATCTACAAGCAGAATTTCAATCTCAAGACAGGCGAGTGTTTAGATGATTCCACAGTCACGATTCGCACTTTTGCAGTTCAGTTAGTCGAAAATCAAGTTCAGGTTGGCTTCAGCTAACGAAATTGCAGATTGTATACTTTGAGAGCAGCGATCGCTTAACACTCTCAAAGTATGACTCAGCCCGAATCGATTCAATCTTCTTGGATTCAAAATCTCAGCACTCGATCGATCCTCTCTGCTCTTGTTTTAGGGTTTGCCCTATTCGCATTAGCAAGTGGGTCGATTTTTATGAAAATTGCAACTCAGGAAATGAGCGCGAATCAAGTGGCATTCAGTCGCGTTTTGATTGCAGCGATCGTCTTTGGCGGTTGGAATAGTATCAAAGCAATCACCCATCAAGAGCAACCAACGGGCGAAATGGGCTGGCGTGAAGTGGGACTGTTGACCGGAGCGGGAGCGAGTTTTGCCTGTTTCATCGTGTTACTCGCTTGGTCGCTGGCTCACACCCAAGTGGCGAATGCAACTTTACTCACTCACATGATGCCGATATTTACGACGCTTGGAGGTTGGTTGTTTTTAGGGCAGCGATTTAGTCGGCAGTTTTGGATTGGGTTAGTGATTGCATTGTGCGGAGCGATCGCGATCGGTGCAAGTGATTTGAACTTAGACAGCGACACGATTTGGGGTGATGTTGCAGCGCTGGGTTCAGCCGTTTTTATTGCGATCGAGCTTTTGATCGTGGAACAATTGCGATCACGATTGGCAACTCCGATCATTGCAATGAGTGAAAGTGCGATCGCGAGTCTCTTATTGTTGCCATTAGTGCTATGGAATGGTGCTGGAATTCTACCGCCTTCAATTGAAAGCGGATTAGCGGTGTTAGCGGCTGCGTTGATTACTCAAGTGACTGGACATGGATTGTTAACGCATAGTTTGAAGCAATTTTCAGCCGGGTTAGTATCCGTTGCATTGTTAGCAGTTCCGATTATTGCAGCGGGACTTGCGATGGGGTTGTTTGGGCAGATGATTCAGTGGGGAAATGCGATCGCGTTTCTGGTTGTACTGGCTGGAATCTATCTAACCGTCACGGCTCCAAAAAATGCTTAGAGCGTGTCGTTCGTGGCGCTTACCCGCCCCGGAATGAATTCGGGGCTAACAGAACGAAGTCCCCTTTAGTGGACTAACAGCCAATCAAAATTAGGTCTTCAGTCCTTTTCAAAGGACTTCGCATCACTAGCCCCGAATTCATTCCGGGGCGAACTCGAACGCAGCAAGGAAGCTTCTATTCTTTTTAGATGTAATACATTGTCACAGGTTGTTCTAGATAGTTCCGCTTCTCTAAAAGATCTTGCAAACTATTTTTCTCTAGAACATCATCCGCTGCTTTTTTCACCGTTTGCCAAACATCAGAAATCGCACGAACTGAGACTGATTCATCCTCGTTATTTTCCGCTGGATCGCCCCCCTCCATGCAGTTGACAATTTCTAGCAGCGTAATTTTCCAAGGTGGACGAGAAAGCAAATAACCGCCTTTTTTGCCACGCTCACTTGAAATTAATCCACCGCGTCTGAGTGTTGCTAGCAATTGTTCTAGATAGCGATCGGGAATATTCTGCAACGCTGCAATCTGACGAATTTGAAGCGTTTCGCCGCTGTCATAGATAGAAGCTAGTTCTAACATCGCCATCAGCGCGTATTTGGTGCGACCGGAGAGTTCTAGGAGCATAGCGGGAATTGACGGGGGTTAAGCAAAGCTGGGGCAGAAAGCAATTGTTCCGTTTATCGAGCGATGAATAGATTTTTTCTCACGATATCGGCTCTAAATCATAAGTTCAAATATCATTGACTTTCAATTGCATCACCTGAATTTATTATGCACCCGAACGGCTCACTCTGGGTGAAGCAACGGTCTAAACAGCCACATGCAAGCATTCGAGCTACTTACGAAAAGTCCATTGCATAAACCGTAGTTATCAAGATAACAAAAATACTGATACAAAAGTCGTCATTCATGCGTCAATCAACGCACCGATCACTGTCGCAACTTCCAAAAACATGCCGATTCTTAGATTTGCAAAGCCTTGTTTGATATACGTTGATGCGGCTCCTGAAGAGGTCACGATCACAGAAACGAGTGAAGCGCCGATCGCATATCGAATATCAATGCCAAGGACTGAAGTAAGCAAAGGAACTAAAACAACACCGTCACCCAGTCCAATCAGTGCCCCCAGAAATACAGCGACAAAGGAGCCAAACCAGCAGCGAAAATTCCAAGATATTCAAGGCAAATCAATCCTTTTAACTGTGAGTGGATTGTAATTCATCGGGTAACACGGTAGTTTGTTCGATCGAGGATTCAAGCTGCGGACGAATTACTAAACTCACCCCGATCGCCCAAGCAAGCGAAACCATCCACCCTGCCAAGATATCACTTGGAAAGTGAACACCAAGATAAAGACGAGTCCAAGCAATGATTAACACGAACAATCCGCCGATCGCGCTCGTCCATCCACACCAGCGAGTGCCCCAAGTCAAGATCACTAAAGCTGCAACTAAGGTCATACTCGACATCGCGTGACCGCTTGGAAATGAGAAATCTGTATGCGGTGTGAGCGATTCCCAAAAATCAGGACGATCGCGATGTAGCCAGATCTTTGCAGTCCGATTGATTATTGCACTTCCAAGCAACGTCACCAATAGATAGGTGAGTTTGCGCCATTGACGCTGATACAGCAATGCGATCGAGACCACCGCTGACACGGGAAAAACACCATAGAACACTCCCAAGGGCGTAATTGTGATTGCAATGCGATCGAGAATCGGATCAGTGGTGCTATGAATCACAAGTAAGACCGCCTTATCCCAAGCGAATGTGCCTTGATTGAAAATGACGATCGTGAATTGTTCCACGACGAGCAGCGGTAAAATAACACCGAGGAGCAGCAGTAACAAGGACTGCCATTGAGCCGCTAGAAGTTTTTGAAAAAATTGTGGAAATGATTTCATTACTCGATTACCACTGCATTCAATAGTTCTAGCGGCACTGTGAAGACATAGTAGATTACGCCTAGAATTCGCAGACGAACAATCAATACACCAAATCCCATCAGCGCTACACCACTCCGCATCCAAGGGAGATAAGTACACTCGTTTGCTAAATGATCCCGAATGCGATTGGGATTGAGTTGTTTTGGTGTCTCCTGGAGTTCTGCGCTCATAGACTTCAAGGTTTACTAATCTTCGATTGGAGCATTTGGAGCAGTGGTCTCAACACTAGCTAAAGTTAGATTCGGAATTGGTAAAGAACTATCCGCCGATGCAGTCAGAGTCTTTGCTGGCGGCAAGCTTAGTTCAATTTCGCCGTCTAGAGTGGTTTTGGCAACAAGTTATGTTCCGCTGACAAACTTTGTTCAATCTCAACCAGACTCAGAGCAGAAGATTGAGAATCAGGCTTCGCTTTGAGCAAATCAGCGATCGCACAACAACTACGATTTTTCCCATTGCCGCAAATGTTTTACAAATTCAGCGGTCGTGTGATTTAATAAATACGGTAATCCGGTCAAGTTAATGTAATTTGAGTCGGAGCACTGTAGAACCTCAATGCAAAGGTCGCTATGCACTCCACCGTCATTTCTTGATCGCTGATCCAATCCGAGATCTGATCATTCTCACGTTCATTGCATTAGGAACCGTTGCAGGTCTCACCATTGCTCCATCTCTAAGCCCAGATTCTTCGGTTCTAGCTTGCACTCCTTCTTCTGAGTTTCCGAAGAAAGAACCGCCCGGAGCGTATGAGTTCAGAGCACGATCGCGAACTGGGTTGTTTAGCGATCGTGTTTTACTATGAAATTCGCACATTGCAATAAGCTTGAACGAATCATTCAGTTCAAGAATGCAGAATAACAAGACAGAATTGCACCGAAACGTGGGAGAGGAATTCCAGAACCCCTCACCCGATTATCCTGCTCAAATCTGCTCCACGGGCGCAACCGTCTTCACATACGCCTGATCCGTCGCCACAAGCATCCAACCCGCATCTCTCAGCTTCTGATAAGTCGTCCACCCCTTCGATGCCCCACGAATCTGCAAATCCGGGACACGATACTGAGGAAACGACGTGTAGGGTGTCCACGGTTGGTGAGCCTGTTCGCGTAGGTGAAGAATCTTCGTGCCTCCGCCCAGTCCCGCTAACCAACACATTTGTCCAGCCATAGCATTGATCTCCAGTGAAACGACTTCGATGATCAGCAGCTTCAGTTGCGCCTGCATCGATTACGCCTACATTATGTCTCTATTTATAAAAAAACATTGATAGAAAGACAGAACTGTGCATCATCGACAATCCGCCCAGAGATCGAGACTCGCCACTTCTGGAGTGCGATTGAAGTGCGATCGCCCTCATTGAAAGTCGGACACTCAGCGGTAAAATTCGAGTTTCCCAATTTTCGATCGAGTTTTCTACGTAATTTCCGGTTTATTTTGGAAAACGGCTTGAAAGTTCGTCAAAAATTTTGCTTTGCTAACTCAGATTGCGGCTAGATATAAAAGGGCATCCGTATCGATCTTGTTAGCAGCGTACCCATCATCCTCCGTAGCCTCCGGTATGACCTCAGTTGTAACTTCCGAACTTTCTTTATACGAATTAGTCGCGGGTTCGACCTCGGCTCCTTCCGCAATGCAGATTAGCCCGGTGACATTCAAATCGCTGATGAGTAGTTTGATTGATCTCGTGGTCGATCAGGCTCAACCCGCCTCGGTTTGGGTGAAATTGCCCAAAGGAGACGCTTGGCAAACCGAATTCGATCGCTATCTCGATCAAATGCCCCTCCAGCAGCAGGTGTTTTGCTTCAAGAATCAGCGGGACGAATCGATCGAAGAATCCAGTCTCGAACCCTTCTCGCGCTCTGCCACGACCTCGATCGTGCTTCCACCCGATAGCCTTTTAAGAAGAGAATATTTCTTCCTCGTTTGGTCAACTCACTTCTGCGGACTGCTCATCGGACACCGGGCGAGAACCGTTCACCGGGAAGGCGATACATTCGACGACGAAGCACCCGAAAAGAAACAAGCGTTAATGGCGTATCTCGTCATTGATCCGGACATCGTGCGGAATGCGATCGCCGTTCTCCAACCGTTAACTTCAAGATCTGAATCTCTGCCTGAATTTGATCATTTAAATCCTGCTTTAGCTAATCAACTATTAGCCAAACACATTCAACGCCAAGAAGATCTTTGGCAACGCGCCACCACGCATCGCCGCCAAGCTGAAACAGCAAATCTACTTCAACTTCAAAACGAAGAATTGCTCAGTTCAATTCGCTTGAAAGACGAGTTTTTACACAATGTTGGTCAAGAGTTACGAACGCCGCTCACCAATATGAAAACGGCTCTGACCTTGCTCAATTCACCGAGTTTGAAGCCGCCCCAAAAACAGCGTTACATGGAATTATTGGTGCGAGAATGCGATCGACAAAGTTCGCTGATCACCAGTTTGCTCGATCTCGTCAGTCTGGATCAGATGGCAGATACCACTATTCAGGCTCTAAGCGTCGCGGACGTGGTTCCGGGAGTCGTCAGCACCTATCAGCCCTTAGCAGAAGAGAAGGGCGTACGATTGGCGTATACGATTCCAGAGAATTTACCGACGATCGCTTGCTTGCCGACTTGGTTAAAGCAAATCGTGATCAATCTCCTGCATAACGGCATCAAATTTACGCCGCGTGGGGGTCAAGTCTGGGTGAGAGCGAAACAACAGGGGGAATATATCCAGCTTGAGTTTCGGGATACCGGAATCGGGATTGCACCGAGCGAAGTTCCGAAAATCTTCGATCGCTTCTATCGCGTCAGACAGTCGATCGATGAAGATACGAGCGGCGCAGGATTGGGATTAACGATCGTGCAGAAATTACTCTTGCACTGCGGTGGATCGATCACGGTGAAAAGTCGCGTTGGAGAAGGTTCAGTGTTCAATGTTCTGTTGCCGATCTACCGAGGACACGAAGAGGGTTAATCGGTTGGATGCGAATCGTGTAGAGACGACCCGGCGGGTCGTCTCTACGTCATCGGGTAAACCAATCCGCATTCATCCACACCATCCGTCATCGGACAAATCGATCGCAATTCATCCACCCAAAATCACACGAATCATTAGAAGATGAAAGGCAATTAGCGACAGAAATTCTTATGTCAACTGTGATTCATCTCAACGTAGAACATATCGATCGCGTCGATTTAACCCCTGCGATTAACGCGATCGAACCGCTCAAATCCGACATTCGCCAACACGAACAAACCCTACAGTTCAGAATCGATTACCCGCTCGAACCCGACGATCCGCGCGAATTCTCAGAAGTGCCAGAAATCCGACTATGGTTCATTCGGCTCGATGCGCGTTATCCGTGGCTGCCCTTTCTGCTCGACTGGTCAGAAAAAGAACTAGGGCGATATGCCGCGATGCTGGTTCCACATGAGATTCAGAAAACAGGCATCGAATACAATCCCGAAGCGCTCGAAATCTTCGTGATGAATAAAACTTTTGTCTTGATGAACTGGCTGGAACAGCAGCAGATTGAATCGCGATCGCGCCTCAAATCCATGACAAAAACCCTCGGCTACGAATTAGACGATGCCTTTTTCTCTTTATTGGAAGGACGTTAAGATTAATCTGCGTTCCGACAGTAGGTGAATCGATGGGAAATTGGGGAGGAAGAGTCTCTACCTGGGTGCGGCGAGGCTCACAATCGCTGCGGGGAAGAGATGGAACAGCCGCGATCGCACAAACGCTACTCGCCAGAGCGTTTATTATTGCGGTCAATGTCGCCACAGGTACAATCACCGCCAGAATTCTCGGTCCATCGGGACGCGGTGAACAGGCTGCGATGGCGATTTGGCCCCAGTTCTTCGCTTATTCCTTATCTCTAGGATTACCGAGCGCATTGCTTTATACATTAAAGCGCTATCCCACTGATCGATCGCGGACTTTTTCTGCTGCTGTTGTTCTTGGCATTCTCGTTAGCGTTTTTAGCGGCATTGTCGGATTTATCGCGATTCCGATATTGATGCACGGAAAATATGGAACAGAAGCGATTCAACTCTCTCAGGCGTTGATGTTGGCGGTTCCGATCGTGATTTTCACCGAGGTTCTACGATCGGCAATGGAAGCCAGCGATGAATTCGCGATCGCCAATCAGATCCGCTTCATTCCGCCGCTTAGCACATTAGGAATACTGATCTTCCTCGCGCTCACCCAACAATTAACTCCGTTTACTGCGGTGATCTCGTACTGGCTACCAATGATTCCAATTCTGGTTTGGATGATTGCGTGTGCCCGTCGATTCTTCGTGATTCGATTTACGTATTTAAAGAAATCGTTCAAGCGATTGTTGCACTACGGACTTCGGGCGTATGGCATTGATTTGATCAGTGCTTTAGCTGGACAGATTCAGCAAGTGTTAGCCGTGAGTTTGCTCGTTTCAGAATCGATGGGACTGTATGCGATCGCGTTTAGTCTCTGTCAATTGCTCTATGTGGTTCAAAGCTCATTTGTCACGGTGCTATTCCCGAAAGCCGCTGCCCGTCCGCTTTCAGAAGTTGTCGAAATGACCGGACGAGCCGCGAGAATTAGCGGAATTTTAGCGATCGTAATGGCGATCGTGATGATGATCCTTGCCCCGGTCGTGCTCAATCTGCTTTACGGAGCCGCCTATCTACCCGCAATTCCCATCTTTCGGATTTTAGCGATCGAAACCGTTCTCGGTGGCGTTGCGATCATGCTGTCACAGGCGTTTATGGCAATCGATCGACCGGGAATCGTGACCGTGATTCAAGGCATCGGACTGGTGATGGGCATTCCTTTGATTTTGATGCTGACCCCGATATTCGGGTTATTAGGCTTGGGACTGGCATTACTCGTTTCCACAGCGATTCGATTGTTCTCTGTTTGGCTGTGCTATCCGATCATTCTTAAAACTGCGCCACCCGGTCTATGGTTAACCCGTGAAGATTTCGATTTCATGAAACAAAGAATCTTCAAGAAATTTACTTAGACAAATTTTTTGTCAGAATGCCACCTAAGACACTATCTATCATCGGAGAGTCTTGCTAGGATCGGTGTTTCCAAACCTGACTCGGTGCGAGAGAGTGTCTATGGTTAGTCAGCCCAAACGTTCACAGCCGATCGTTCTCACATCTCATCCTGGTAAATTCTCCAAGTCGCTATCCCTTCACTGGGGCGAATCTGATCCAACGAAACGAGGGGCAATTATCGGAACCCTCACCACACCAGCCCACCGCAACGTAATCGGGACGCACTCTGGATCTTACGCAGTTTATCGCGCTCTTGCGGTCGCCAGCGGCAAACTCGATGCAAACCACCGCGCCGATCTAACGAATACAGCTCCCGCAGCCTTACTCCATCCGCATCCCGCCTGGTTTGATCCAGAAAAAATCGTGTCGATCGATCCCTTCGGTGCGATCGTGGGCGATGTGTTCCGCGATTTGTACGATCAAGGCTATGACATCAAACCGACGATCGCGATTACCAAGGCGCACATCAACATGCCCGAACTGCAAGACGCGATCGCGAAAGGTCGCTTGCAAGAAGACGGCGAAATTATGAAAAAAGGCGGCGATTTAGTCGTGACGAAAGCCGCGATCGAGCCAGTTTGGTATCTTCCAGGCATTGCAAAACGGCTCGATGTCGAAGAAAGTCTCCTCCGTCGAACCTTATTCGAGCAAACTGGCGGCATGTTCCCAGAACTCGTCACCCGTCCGGATCTGAAAGTATTCTTACCGCCGATCGGGGGAATTACCGTGTATATCGTGGGTGATCCAGATGCGATCGCTGATCCGAATCGTGCCTTAACTGTCCGCGTTCACGATGAATGTAACGGCTCAGATGTCTTCGGCTCAGATATTTGCACCTGTCGCCCGTACTTAGTCCACGGCATCGAAGAATGTGTCCAAACCGCTCAAGAAGGCGGCGCTGGCGTAATCGTTTATCTGCGAAAAGAAGGACGTGCTCTCGGTGAAGTGACAAAATTCCTCGTCTACAACGCTCGCAAACGGCAAGAAGGCGGCGATCGCGCCGATGCGTACTTCGCTCGTACCGAATGTGTTGCAGGCGTGCAGGATATGCGATTCCAGGAACTGATGCCCGATGTGCTGCATTGGTTGGGAATTACTCGCATCGATCGCTTTATTTCAATGAGCGACATGAAGCACGATGCCATTACTCGATCGGGCATCGAAATTGTCACTCGCGTTCCGATTCCTGAAGATCTGATTCCAGCCGATGCAATGGTCGAAATCGAGGCGAAAAAAGCTGCCGGATACTATACCGATAGCGAAGTACTCACCGAAGAAGCGTTAGCTGAAATCAAAGGACGGGGACTGAGTGACTAATTTGGTAGATTATCTGCGATCGCCGAAAGCCATTCGCGATCGCTGTTTTCAATTGTTCGAGCTTGCCCAATCGGATCAACTCACTTATTTTCGACTTGATCTGTCGCAACTCGATCCAGTTGCCGATTATGTAATTGCTGTGATTCGCGAACAGTATCCTGATTTGGATGTTCCGTTTCACAGTCGTTGGCGACATTTTGAAGTGGGGAACATTCCTCGTGTTCAGCAACTTGAGGAAAAATTGCGATCGCTCTCCCCAATTGAGCAAGCAAAATCAATGTTCGATCTCGTGATTCCGAGTGTCCTACTGGATGCGGGAGCAGGCGATCGCTGGACGTATCTCGAAGCAGCAACCGGACAAACTTGGGCAAGATCAGAAGGATTGGCGATCGCGTCGTTCGATGCCTTTTGCCAAGGTGCATTCTCGGTTCAGCCGTATCAAACCGATGCCGAAGGATTAAAGCAAATCACACCCGAAAAGATTGCCGCACTTTTCCAGGTGACACCGAACAATCCTTTAGTTGGATTAGAAGGGCGATCGAACTTGCTGCAAAAATTGGGACATACGATCGAACAATCGAACAATCTATTTGGCGATGATCCACGTCCTGGAAATCTAGTTGATTACCTGATTCGCCATGCGGATCAAGAAAAACTCTCAGCAGTCGTCGTACTCGATGCGGTGCTGAAAGGCTTCGGATCGATTTGGTCAGGAAGATTATCGATCGATGGAATCAATCTAGGCGATGTTTGGAAACATTCTGCTTTACCGGATGATCAGCTTGTTCCCTTCCACAAACTTTCACAATGGCTAACCTATTCACTCCTTGAACCCTTGCAGACATTAGGATTAACTATCACCGATCTCGATCAAATGACCGGATTACCTGAGTATCGTAACGGCGGTCTATGTCTCGATCTCGGACTGCTTCAACTCAAAGATCCGCAGCTTGCCAAGATTCTGCATCCTCCCGACTCGGAACTGATTGTCGAATGGCGTGCTCTGACCGTTTGTTTACTCGATCGGATTGCCGACGCGATTCGCACTAAGCTCGATCTCACCCCTGAATCGCTGCCCCTTGTGAAAGTCCTCCAGGGCGGAACCTGGACAGCCGGGCGTAAAATTGCCGCATCCCTCCGCCCCAGTGGAACCCCTCCCATTCAAATTTCTAGCGACGGAACCGTCTTCTAACTATGGCTGCAAACCTCACAGTGATTGAACACCCCTTAATCCAGCACAAACTCAGTTTGATGCGCCGTGAATCGACCAGCACGGCAAAATTCCGGGCACTCATGACCGAGATTAGTATGCTTCTCGCCTACGAAGTCACCCGCGACTTACCCCTCCGTTACGAAACGATTCAAACTCCGATGGCAGAAATGGAAGCGCCCGTTCTCGCCCCCGATAAAAAACTCGTTGTCGTCTCCATTCTCAGAGCTGGACAAGGCATCCTCGATGGAATTCTGCAACTGATTCCATCGGCTCGTGTCGGACACGTCGGCATCTACCGGGAACCGAATTCGCTTGTACCGATCGAATATTATTTCAAAATCCCAGACGACACCGAAGAGCGCGATATGCTGGTCGTCGATCCAATGATGGCAACCGGAAATTCTGCCGTTGCGGCGGTCGATCGACTCAAGCAAACGAATCCTCGATCGATTAAATTTCTCTGTATTCTCGCGGCTCCCGAAGGTATTACGCATTTCCAAGAACAGCACCCGGATGTCCCAATTTATGCAGCCGCGATCGATCAAGGCTTAGACGAACATGGCTATATTATTCCAGGACTCGGAGATGCAGGCGATCGTTTATTCGGCACAAAGTGATATGATGTCATTGATGCAAATCGGCGGCATCGCCAAGTGGTAAGGCAGAGGTCTGCAAAACCTCCACCCCCAGTTCGAATCTGGGTGCCGCCTTCAAGGGTTTCTCCCCCAATTGTAAGGTTTCTGGGGTAAAGATGGGGTAAATCGGCAGAGTCGATTTATGTCATTTCGCTTCAAAATTGGCTAGTTTTTCTCACCGAATTAGTCCAGTTTTAGTCCAGCCTTTATGAACATCGAAGCCCTGATCCAAGCCGCGAATCAGCGGTTGAAGCAAGCGAAATTAGGCGTACTAATCGAGCGCCGTCACGAGTCTTTGAGCCTGAGAGCAACCCTGCCTCCAAAGCCTGGTACAAATCGTCCACCGTTTCAGCAGCGCATCTCACTGCGTCCTTGTAAAGCGAACCCTGCCGGGGTGAAACACGCCGAAACCCAGGCGAAGATTTTGGCAGGAGAATTATTAGAAGGAACCTTTGACTGGTCGGAGTGGAGCGGCGATCGCACCGTTGAACCCGAAGAAGTAATCAGCGATTGGGTGCAGAAATTTGAAACGAACTACTGGAATATCAACAGGCGGACTCAACAGAGTCAAACGACCTGGGAGACAGATTATGACGTGGTGCTGTCTCGATTGCCTCAAGATCAAGCGCTTTCAATGAATGTGCTGAAATCGCTGGCACTGACGACCGAGCCAGATAGTCGATCACGGAAACGATTTTGCATGGTCTTGAGCGCTCTGGCAAAGTTCGCGGGGTTGCCAGAAGTTGAATCAATCAAAGAGCTATCTGGAAAGTACTCCCCATCAGAAGTATCGCCGCGTAATCTGCCGAGTGATGCAGCGATCGCCGAGTGGCGCTCTCAGATCAGAAGTGACGGTTGGCGCTGGGTATTTGGCATGATGGCGGCGTATGGCTTGAGGAATCATGAGGTATTTCGCGCCAGCTTAATCGATTTTCCCACCGTTCGGATTCCCAGAGAAACGAAGACAAAAGCAAGATTTGTCTATCCCCTGTTTCCCGAATGGGTAGAGCAGTGGAACCTCAAAGAGCGAGTTCTGCCGAATCTCCAAAACATTGATGCTGCTAGTAATGCAAAGCTCGGAACCAAAGTCTCAGGGTTTTTCTACGACACCAAATGTCCATTCACGGCTTACGATGTTCGACATTGCTTTGCTAGACGTTGTTTCGAGTTCGGGTTCTCTCCCGATTTGGGAGCAAAGCTGATGGGGCACTCGGTGATCACTCATACGCGAATCTATCGAGCTTGGATCGATGAGATGACGTATTGGAAAATTTACGATGCGATCGTCAATCGTCCTGGTAGACCAGAGCCACCTCAGCGATAAGAAGCCTACCGTGTACACACAAGTCGGTTTAAACTGCAAGGAGTGGATTTGAGGAGAAC